>Ga0207866_1000328_pt1 | contig 72062 bp, 63 predicted proteins | sample HigsolmetaAR203D_FD_184835 | JGI IMG/M metagenome (GOLD analysis project Ga0207866, IMG submission 184835) | Ionic liquid and high solid enriched microbial communities from the Joint BioEnergy Institute, USA - AR20-3-D (SPAdes) (version 2) ...
AGTCTCGAATCCATGGCCAAAATCGTCAATGGGGAGCAAGTTCCTCTTGCATCCACCACACTCTTGCAGAAATAAATCTGGGTCACGCGGTAGAAATCGATTTTACACCACTTGACGGGACGCTACCGCAGGGTAAGGAGTGCGAAAAATCGTACAAAAAGTGACCGATGGGGCGGAAAAGCGCCTGGGGTGTATGAAAAATCGTACAAAAAGTGGCCGATGTGGCGAAAAGGCGCCTGAGGTGTATGAAAAATCGTACAAAAAGTGGCCGATGTGGCGGAAAAGCGCCTGAGGTGTATGAAAAAACGTACAAAATGCGGCCGATGTGGCGGAACAGCGCCTGAGGTGTATGAAAAATCGTACAAAAAGTGGCCGATGTGGCGGAACAGCGCCTGAGGTGTATGAAAAATCGTACAAAAAGTGACCGATGGGGCGGAAAAGCGCCTGGGGTGTATGAAAAATCGTACAAAATGCGGCCGATGTGGCGGAAAAGCGCCTGAGGTGTACGAAAAATCGTACAAAAAGTGGCCGATGGGGCGAAAAAGCGCCTGGGGTGTATGAAAAATCGTACAAAATGCGGCCGATGGAGCGGAAAAGCATCCGATGTGTATGAAAAATCGTACATAAAAAAGCCGGAGCCCCAAAGGCTCCAGCTTATTGTTGTTCAGTATTTATAAGCTTCGTACGCGGTCAAGACTTTGGTGATGTAACGCTGGGTTTCTTGCGGCAGAAGTTCGTACTTGGCTCGCAGTTCGCTGTCATTGCTGATACCCAGGCTGCTTATTCTTCCTGGTCCGGCATTATAGGCTGCCAGTGCTGTCTGAACATTTCCATCATATAAGTTCAACAGTTTGGCCAGATAGCGCACGCCGCCATTGACATTCTCGACCGGATCGAATGGGTTCGTTACCCCCATGGCATTCGCCGTCCCATCCATCAGTTGCATCAGCCCTTTCGCGCCGGCGGAAGAAACAGCTCTTGGATTAAAGGACGATTCTGTCTGGATCACCGCCATGACGAGCGACGGATCCACTTGGTATCTCGCGGCAGCGTCATTGACGATGTCGGTAATGTCATTCGTCACGTTGAAATAACGTCCGTTGTTCAACATAAACGGGTGAATCGGATTCGTTCCTGTAACCTTGGAACCCGCTTCGACTTCGGTTGTTGCGGTATCAGAAGTCATAAGCAGCAGATCCGACAGCAATTGGGCGAAGTCTGTCTGAGTCGATGACGGGCTGTTATTGTCGCCATAGATATCCAATGGCTTGATCGCCGATAGCTGAAGCAATTGCTTCATCAGCCGCGGGTCGATATTCATGTCCAACACTCTTTCCTCATACAGGATTAAATGCTTGTACAACCATCATATCATACTCCATGGGTGGCAGTACGAGCATACACCATATATATCGGTTTTCCGGCAGAGAAATTTTACTGGGTGCGAGGGAAATGGCATTTGAAACTGATGGAGCACGGCCCTCATCTCCTCACATGATTGGATGAAGTAAGGGGTATCATAGTCATACGCCTACCATCACAGTCGGGAAGCCGAGGGGATTGACATTATTTACTTCGTGCCTATGATCACCGCATTTCTGGTTGGATTCGGCTTGACGCCGCTCATCAGAATGGTTGCGTTGCAGCTTAAGTTCGTTGATAAGCCGTCACAGCGCAAAATTCATATGCAGCCGATCCCGCTGATGGGCGGCCTTGCGATATATGGCAGCGTCATGCTGACGATGCTTGTTTTCGACGGACTCTCAACCCGTTCCTGGACATTGCTCATTGGCGGCACGGCGCTCGTTGCGATCGGTTTGGTTGACGATTGGTACAAGTCGCGCGGCCGCGATTTTCCTGTCTGGCCGAGAGTGGCCGTATATGCTGCGGTATCCTTAGTCCCGATATGGTTTGGCATCGCCATAACCGGGGTGACCAATCCTTTCACCGGCGGTATGATCCTGTTTCCTGAGTGGCTGTCTTGGCTCGCGACGATGCTCTGGACATTCGCACTGATGAACATGGTCAACTTCATAGACGGAGTTGATGGCTTGGCCGCCGGCATCGTGATGGTCTCCGCGCTCACCTTGTTTATTGTGGCCGTGCTTAAGGGGCAGCAGGGGTCCGCATTGATGGGCGCTATTCTGGCTGGCTCCTGCTTGTCCTTCCTGAATTACAATTTCTACCCCGCGCAGATCTTCATGGGGGATGCCGGCTCCGTATTCCTCGGATACGCGATCGCTGTGCTCGCTGTGGACGGAGCCTTCAAGAGCGCGACGGTTATCTCGATCATCGTTCCTTTCCTGGCAGTGGGGGTGCCGATCCTCGATACGTTGATCGTGTTCTCGCGCCGGCTGTTGTCTCACCGTGCCCTGTATCGGGCCGACAAGCTCCATACACATCATAGGTTGCTTGATCGGGGCTTCACCCAGGTACAGACTGTATCGCTGCTGTATGTAACAGGTATCTTGTTGGCGATGCTATCGATATTGCTCGTGCTGATGAACGTATGACTATGATACAATGTTGCATATGACAGGTTAAGGTGGTCGAAACATGAATCTGGAGCATACCAAGCAGCGTCTCGAGCAGGCACTGGGCATCACATTTCGCATCGTTACGCTGGACAGATGGGGATCACAGACGGACAGCTACGAGGAGCAAGGGACGATCTTCTACCGGATAGGCGGCATAACCGATGAGGCTGTTCAGGCACTGGCTGTGGATGCGCACCTGCTCTCGCATTCCGAGAGACAGTTGGTCGGGATGGTGCTGGAATTGGAGCGACGCAACGTCCAGCAACAGCACAAGCCGCTGCCGCAAGCCGCCGATGAGGAAGGCCGGGCCAGAGAGCTGGGCAAGTGGGTGGCGGACAGGCTCGAAGAAGGCGATACACAGAGCCCGCTGCCGGATCACGCCGCTCTACGCGCATTCCAGTTCAATTCATGCCTTGCTCTGTTACTCGATACGGAATTCAGCGAAACCAACCGGTTTACCTACAAGGAACTGAAGCGGCTCATCGATACATATTTTGAATCGGATAATGTGCTGATTCCGCTGTCGGAGAGAGAATGGATCGTACTTGCCTCAAGCGCGGTTTTGGAAGCGGCGAACGAAGACGGCGAACTGGGCGATTCGACCGAAGAATTGGTCGAGTCGATCGCACTTGCCCTGCACGAGATGATCATCGAGTGGATCGGCGAGTGCCGCATATCGTCTTCCGGCCTGGTGCATGCCCCTTCCAATCTGCTGAGTGCGGTCCACAACATGCGAGGCGCCATTCGCCTCGGGCGGTTATTCCACGTCGAGGAGTACGTGCACCTGCCATGGAAGCTGCACCTCGAACGCCTGCTTTATACGATGGATGATCGGGAGAAGAAAAAATTCCTCGAACAATTAATGAAAAATGCCGAGCACACCACGCTGGACTCCGAAATGCTGACCACATTGCAGACATTCTTCCAAAACGACTGCAACATCAGCGAGACGTCCAAGGCGCTGTATATACATCGTAATACGCTGCTGTACCGGCTGGATAAGTTCAAGCAGGCGACAGGCATGGATGTCAGGAACTTTCATGATGCGGTTCTTGTCCATATGGCGCTATTATTGTATAAAGTAACGAAATAGGATTGGGATTTTTGTGAGGATTGTGCATAGTCATATGGACATATGGTGGGGTAAGATTAGATTAAGTTGATACTATGGATTGGGGGAACATAAACATGGCAAGCGTATCTCTTCGTCATATCTACAAACGTTACCCAGGTGCCAAGGAACCTTCTGTAAGCGATTTTAACCTGGAAATCAAGGACAAGGAGTTCATCGTTCTCGTTGGACCTTCCGGTTGCGGTAAGTCCACGACGCTTCGTATGATCGCCGGTCTGGAAGAAATCTCCGAAGGCGAGCTGTACATCGGCGACCGCCTCGTGAACGACGTAGCTCCGAAGGACCGCGACATCGCGATGGTGTTCCAGTCCTACGCGCTGTACCCGCACATGAACGTGTATCAGAACATGGCATTCGGTCTGAAGCTCCGCAAGTTCAAGAAGGACGAGATCGACCGCCGCGTGCAAGAAGCAGCGAAGATCCTTGACATCGCTCACTTGCTCGACCGTAAGCCGAAGGCTCTCTCCGGTGGTCAACGTCAACGTGTTGCGCTCGGACGCGCAATCGTTCGTGACCCGCAAGTGTTCCTGATGGACGAACCGCTCTCCAACCTGGACGCGAAGCTCCGCGGACACATGCGTGCAGAGATCAGCAAGCTGGCGAAGCGTCTGGAAACGACCGTTATCTACGTTACACACGACCAGGTCGAAGCGATGACGATGGGCGACCGTATCGTGGTTATGAACAACGGCGTTATCCAACAAGTAGATACTCCGGAACAACTGTACAATCATCCGGCTAACCTGTTCGTCGCAGGCTTCCTGGGATCGCCTACGATGAACTTCATCAAAGGCCGTCTGGAAGAAGCAAATGGCGTTGTTTCCTTCAAGGCAACGAACATCGACATCGCTCTTCCGGAAGGACGCGCGAAGCTCGTTCGAGACAAAGGCTATGTGGGTAAGGAAGTTATCCTGGGCGTACGTCCGGAAGACATCCACAATGAGCCGATCTTCCTCGAAGCTTCACCGAACAGCGCAGTTAACGCATACGTAGACGTTGTCGAAAACCTCGGTCACGAAATCATCCTCTACCTGAGCGGCATCGGCGACGGTACGACGGTTGCTCGCGTAGACGCTCGCAACAACGTTGCGGACGGCTCGAACATCAAGCTCGCGATCGACATGAACAAGATCCATCTGTTCGACCCGACAACCGAGCTGACGATCACAGAATAATACAAATTTCAACTAAGAGGCCGGCGATATTGCCGGCCTTTTCAGCATGTTTGGAGGTGCATTCGGATCAAGTTCGGTGTCGTGGTTGAAACATATTTCTGCCTAGTCCGTAATAAATATGGAAGCTCGTCCAACCACTGGGTATGTTCGTTGTTGGGTCAAGGGATCTTTGGATCGAGGACGTCGGTCCAGATATGGTGATGGGCGCACAGGAAAGGGCCATTCCAGGCTTGGGGCAGGAAACAGGTTTACCATATCGCCGAAATCGCATGCTTGGCCAGAGGCTCTGACAGAAGCAGCGTATGTGGTCTAAGACTTGTGACAGATGGCGCGGGCGATTAATTTGCAGATTAGGTTGATTTTCCCCCCAAGGTTGAATTACGATGAAATCGGATGGAGACTCGGAGAGATAAGGAGATATCGTGGAATGGCCAAAAAATTGCGCGTGCATAAGCTTGTGAACCGGATGAATCTGGATGTGGTGGCAGGCGAGGCCGGATTGAACAGAGTGATTCAAGTGGCGGACCTGCATCGTCCCGGCATGGAGATCGCAGGATATTTCGATTATTACCCTGCGGAACGCGTGCAAATTCTCGGCAAGACGGAGCTGACGTTCTTCCAGACTTTGTCGGATGAACAGAAGCAAGAGAGAATCGCGCGCATGATCTCGGACGTAACGCCTTGTTTCGTCATCTCAAGAGGCCAGGATATACCCGAAGAACTGTTGACGAAGGCTGAGGAAGCATCGGTTCCTGTGCTGAGAAGCCCGCTGACTACGACGATATTGGCCAGCCGGTTGACGAATTTTCTGGAGAACGAGCTCGCGCCTACGACGACGATCCACGGCGTGCTTGTTGACGTATATGGTGTTGGTGTGCTGATTACAGGCAGCAGCGGTATCGGCAAAAGCGAAACAGCGCTGGAGCTGGTGAAGAGAGGACATCGTCTCGTGGCGGACGATGCCGTCGAGATCCGTCAGACAGCGGACAATCAATTGTATGGATCTGCTCCGGATCTGATCAAGCATCTGCTCGAGATTCGCGGCATCGGCATCATCAACGTGATGACGTTGTTCGGCGCAGGTGCCGTTCGCAACGTGAAGAAGATCTCGATCGTCATGGCGCTCGAGAATTGGCAGCAGGACAAACAGTATGACCGAATCGGGCTCGATGAGGAGAAAACGCAGATCATCGATACAGAGATCCCTTTGCTTACGATCCCGGTACGGCCAGGGCGTAACCTCGCGGTTATCATCGAGGTCGCTGCGATGAATTACCGCCTCAAGGGCATGGGATACAATGCGGCACAGCAGTTTACGAGCAAGCTCACCGCCGCGATCAGCGACGAGTTGGAGGAATCCGAATAGGAGGGTAATGAATGATCGATCCAGTTGCTTTTCATCTGGGACCTATTCCCGTACATTGGTACGGCATCATCATCGGCCTCGGCGCGGTCGTTGGCTTGCTGCTGGCGATATGGGAGGGCAAGAGATTCCGAATCCCGTCGGAGTTTTTCATGGATCTGCTCTTGATCGGCGCTCCGACGGCGATCGTATGTGCCCGAATCTACTACGTGGCGTTCCAATGGGACGTTTACCGGGATAACTTCTGGAATGTGTTCAAAATATGGGAAGGCGGTATCGCTATCTACGGTGCGCTCATCGGCGCGATCATCGCAGGTGTCTTCTATACCCGGTACAAACGGTACGACTTCTGGCGAATTGCTGACATCTGCGCCCCTTCGCTGATCGCCGGGCAGATGATCGGACGTTGGGGGAACTTCGTCAATCAGGAGGCATACGGCGGTCCGGTGGAGGAATCGTTCCTGAGGGATACGCTGCATCTTCCGGATTTTATCGTCAATCAGATGAATGTGATGGGCGTATACCATCACCCGACGTTCCTGTATGAATCCCTGTGGAATCTGGCGGGACTTATCCTGCTGTTCATTCTTCGACGTCAATCTTTTGTGCGGGCGGGGGAAGTGTTTGCGTCCTATTTTATCTGGTATTCGGTCGGCAGGTTCTACATCGAAGCCTTGCGCACCGACAGTCTGGCATTCAAAGGTCCTGAGTGGCTGGTTTCGGTAATGGACGCGCTCTGGTCGCCGATGACGCTGTTGTTCGAGCAAGGTTATCTGGACCCTGCATACGGCAACATTCGCATCTCGCAGATCTTGAGCCTGGTGCTCATCGTTGCTGGAATCGCGTTTATCATTCTGAGAAGGACGATGGGCTACGCAAACGTAAAGTATGCCGATCCGATCCATCGCGGGAGTGCGAGCTTCAACTGAAGCCACAACGAAACAGAAGGAGAACAGCATGTTACGCTACGATACGGTACTGTTTGATCTGGACGGAACGACGATTGACACGAATGAACTGATCATCGAATCGATCCAGCATGTGTGGACAAGCCGCTACGGCAAACGGCTCGAGCGAGAGGTGATCATCCCGCAGATGGGGAGAACGTTGGAACAACAGTTCCAAACGTTCTCCGGGGAGGATGATGTAAGCGAGCTGGTCGCCGAATACAGGAAATTCAACTATGCCGCGCATGATGATTATGTGAAGCCATTTCCCTATGTCAAGGAAGTGCTGCATGCTCTGCGGACAAGCGGCGTCAAGCTCGGCGTTGTGACGACGAAGATGCGGGAGTCAACGAAGCGCAGCCTTGCCTGGTGCGGGCTGGACGGGCTGTTCGATGTACTCGTGACGCTGGAGGATGTGACCCATCCGAAGCCGCATCCTGAGCCGGTGCTGACGGCGATGCGTGAGCTTGGGGCAACTCCGGAACGGACGTTGATGGTCGGCGACAGCCCGTTCGATATTCAGTCAGCCAATGCGGCAGGAGCCGTATCAGTCGCGGTTGGTTGGTCGCTCAAGGGTGAGCAGGAGCTGCTGCGGTATAAGCCGCATTGCATCATTCGCGATATGCGGGAACTGATGCCGCTCGTTGGCATTCCGGAGTCTGAAGCCGCTGGCTTCACCGTCGCGGAAAGTGAGGAATGAAGGATATGCGCAAGACGGAAAGGTACCCCGTCGAGGGGCCGAACTCCCTCTGGCAGATCTACCGCACGGTCAGCGTCTGGAAAGGGATTCGGAACTTCATCTTCATCCAGATCGCGAGATATTCGCCGTCCTTGAGACTCAAGAATTGGATCTACCGCCGTATTCTCGGAATGAAGGTTGGCGAGAATACGGCTTTTGGCTTGATGGCGATGGTGGATGTGTTCTTCCCGGAGCGGATCTCGATCGGGTCGAATACGATCATCGGCTACAATTCGACGATCCTCGCCCATGAATATCTGATAAATGAATATCGGCTCGGTGACGTGGTGATCGGCTCCAATGTCATGATCGGCGCCAATACGACGATCCTGCCGGGAGTGACGATCGGCGATCATGCGGTGGTCGGAGCGGGTTCGGTGGTGACCAAGGATGTGGCGGCACACAGCTTCGTTGCCGGCAATCCGCTGCGCGTCATCCGTGAAGGTATGGCAGGGCGGGACGGCAACACAGGGGTTGTGTTGGAAGACAAGGATCAGCCTCGCGATCCCCCTGTCCATTTGTCACAAGCGGAGAAGGAATAGTTGGCGCGATCATTTACTTTACTTTGCTAATATGTTAGCATATTAGCAGACTAAAGCGGAGGTTGGCACTCATTGCAGCCGAGAACCGAATCAGCCGATAGAATACGGCGATAGACGGTTATGTGACATTTGCGAAGACAGCGGAGCATGCCGCTTAAGGAATAGAAGAGTTCAAGCAGAGGTTACAGAAGCTGAGGTTACACAAGTCGATTGAGGTGAAATTCGTGTCTAAACCCAAGGTATTTGAGAAGCCTTCCGGCATGAAGGATTATCTGCCTGGCGCGGTGACGAGGCTGCGCAGCATCGAGAGCCGTGTGCTGGCTTGCATGGAGAAGTGGGGGTATCGGCAGATCATGACGCCGACCCTGGAATATTACGATACGGTGGGCGTGACGAGCGCCACATCTGACAAGAAGCTGTTCAAGCTGCTGGATAATCGCGGCACGACGCTAGTCATGCGTTCGGACATGACCACGCCGATCGCGCGCGTCATCGCTTCGTTGCTCAAGGATGAGCCGCTGCCGATCCGCTTGGCTTATCACGCCAGCGTGTTCCGGGCGATCGAGGAGGAAGCGGGACGCGATGCGGAGTTCTTCCAGACGGGCGTTGAGCTCGTCGGCGATCCGTCTCCGGATGCCGATGCCGAAGTGATCGCTCTGACTGTCGCTTCGCTGCAAGCGGCAGGCATCACGCATTTCAAGCTGGCCATGGGCCATCAGGGGCTGCTGAACGGGCTGTTGCAGGAGCTGCTGCAGGACCGGCCAACAGATCAAGATCAGCTCAAGGAACGCTTGCTCGCCCGCGACTATGTCGGTTATCGGCGGATAATCCGCACCATGGGTGTGCCGGCGGAGGTTCAGGCGAAGCTGGAAGGCATCCTCGGGCTGCGCGGCGGCAAGGAAGTATGCAGCAAGGTGTCGGAATATACGGCGGATGAGAATACGCGTGCAGCGATCCATGATCTGTGCGAGATCTGGGAGGCATTGTCCGCCTATGGCGTTCAGGAGCATGCGATGATCGATCTGACGATGATCGGCGATTTCTCTTATTATACGGGGATGATCTTCGAAGCATATTCGGCGGAGCTTGGCTTCCCGGTAGCAAGCGGCGGACGCTATGACAACCTGTTGCAGCAATTCGGCCGTCCGGCACCGGCTACCGGCTTCGCGCTTAAGACGACGCGCATCCTGGACATCCTGGGGTCTGGCGAGACGGCTGAGGCGAAGCGTGTGCTCGTCGCCTACGTGCCGCAGCAGCGCCGCGAAGCTTATCAGTTGGCGGCAGGACTCCGTGAGCGGGACGGTTATGCGGTGGAGACAAGGTGCATTGGTAACGGCGTGACCGGGCATACCACGGAACAGACAGCAGAAGGGAAGCTGGCGTATATGGGTAAGATTTACGATGAGATCATCCTGCTTGCGGGTGAAGCTGATGGAGGTGTTCGCGATGAGTGACAGACTGAAGATCGCGATGCCGAAGGGACGCATTTACAAGCAGGCATCGAAGCTGTTCCGCGAGGCCGGGCTGCCGATTCCTGATGACATCGATGATACCCGCAAGCTGATCATCGAGATCCCGGAAGCGGGCATGGATTTCATCATGGCGAAGCCCGTGGACGTTCCAACCTATGTGGAGTACGGCGCAGCGGATGTCGGGGTCGTCGGCAAGGACGTGCTGATGGAGGAGAACCGCGACGTTTACGAGTTGCTCGATCTGGGCATCGCCCGTTGCCGCATGTCGCTCATCGGGCTGCCCGACAGGAAGCCTGGGCATACGGTTCGCGTCGCAACCAAGTACCCGAATGTCGCTTCGCAATACTTCCGCGAGAATGGGCAGCAGGTGGAAGTGATCAAGCTGAACGGCTCGATCGAGCTGGCGCCGCTGATTGGACTGGCTGACCATATCGTTGATATGGTCGAGACCGGGCAGACGATTCGCGAGAATGGGCTGGTCGAGATCAAGACGATCTTCCAGATCACGAGCCGGCTCATCGCCAACCGGGTCAGCTACCGGATGAAGAGCGAGCAGATAGAGGCGCTGTGCAAACAACTGCAGCGCGTGATTCCGGGCCAGGAGATGTCCGGCAATCAAGCATAAATAGACGACCAAGGAAAGGGGCTTTGCCGATGCGCATAATACCCGCTGATGCATATAAGATTGAACGGAATGTGGACTATGGAACAAGAGAGCAGAACGAGGCGGTGCAGAAGATCATTCAGGACGTGGCGACCGGCGGCGATGCAGCGCTGCTGAAGTATACGGCGGAATTTGACAAGATGACGCTGACGGCCAGTGATCTTCGTGTGACGGAGGAAGAGGTGCAGGCTGCGTATCGGGAGGTCGACGAGGAATTCCTCGCCGCGATTCGCCTGGCTGCCAGCAACATCCGCGGCTTCCACGAGAAACAGAAGCGGACGTCCTGGATTGACACGGCGGAGGATGGCACGATCCTCGGGCAGATCATGCGCCCGATCAAGCGGGTGGGCTTGTACGTGCCGGGCGGTACGGCAGCATATCCTTCGACGGTGCTGATGAACGTGATCCCCGCAAAGGTAGCCGGCGTCAGCGAGATCGTGATGGTGACGCCGCCTGCAACGGCCGGCAAGGCGGGCATCAATCCCAGCATCCTGGTCGCGGCAGCGGAAGCGGGCGTAACGGAGATATACCGCGTCGGCGGCGCGCAAGCGATCGCGGCGCTTGCTTATGGCACGGAGACGATCCCGGCCGTGGACAAGATCTGTGGCCCCGGTAACATATACGTCGCTCTGGCGAAGCGCTATGTGTACGGCAGCGTCGACATCGACAGCATCGCGGGACCGACGGACATCGTTGTACTCGCTGACGAGACAGCCGATCCGGAGTACGTGGCTGCCGATCTCCTGTCACAGGCTGAACACGATGTGATGTCCTCGGCGATCCTCGTGACAGATTCGCTCGCGCTTGCGGAAGCTGTATCGGCAGAGGTTGACCGCCAGCTCTCCGTCCTGCCGAGACGGGAGATCGCTGCGGCTGCCATCGCGAAGAGCGCGATTCTGACCGTCGGCTCCTTGATGGAAGGGGTGCATACGGTGAACCGGATCGCACCGGAGCACCTCGAGGTGATCGTACGCGAGCCGATCTCTGTGCTGCCGCACATCGAGAACGCGGGCGCGATCTTCCTCGGCCCGTACAGCACGGAACCGGTAGGCGACTACTTCGCTGGGCCGAACCATGTGCTGCCGACGAATGGCACGGCGAGATTCTCATCGCCGCTGAATATCGACGACTTCGTGAAGAAATCAAGCATCATCCAATACAGCAAGGACGCTCTTCTGCGTGATGCCACACACATCATGAAGCTGGCAAGAGCGGAAGGCTTCGAAGGGCACGCGCGTGCGGTAGAAATCAGAGTGAAGAAGGAAGGGAACAGCCAATGACAGCTTCGGAACAATTGATCAGGCAAGCCGAGATCAAGCGGACGACGAGTGAGACGGATATCGAGCTGACGTTCAATGTGGACGGCAGCGGCGTGAGCGAGTTGGAGACGGATGTGCCGTTTCTGAACCATATGCTCGATCTGTTCACCAAGCATGGTCAGTTCGACCTGAAGGTGAACGCACGCGGCGATGTGGAGATCGACGACCATCATACGGTGGAGGACATCGGCATCTGCCTCGGCCAGGCGCTGCGCGAAGCGCTCGGGGACAAGCGGGGCATCAAACGCTATGCGAGCGTGTTCGTGCCGATGGATGAAGCGCTGGCGCAGGTCGTGATCGACATCAGCAACCGGCCGCATCTGGAATACAGTGCGAACTTCCCTGGAGCGACCGTTGGCAGCTTCACGGTGGAGTTGGTGAAGGAGTTCCTCTGGAAGTTCGCGCTCGAGGCGCGGATCACCCTGCACGTGATCGTTCACTATGGCGACAACACGCATCACATGATCGAAGCTGTGTTCAAGGCGCTCGGCCGCGCGCTTGATGAGGCGACGTCGATCGATCCTCGCGTTAAAGGTGTTCCTTCGACGAAGGGAGTGCTTTGAGCATGATCGCCATCATCGATTATGGGATGGGCAATCTGCACAGCGTCAGCAAGGCCGTTGAACGGCTCGGGTACGAGGCGCTAGTGACCAGCGACAGGGACAGAATCGCTGCCGCTGACGGTGCGATCTTGCCTGGCGTTGGAGCCTTCGGCGACGCGATGGACAACCTGCGCAGCACCGGCTTGCTCGAAGCGGTGAAAGCATACGCGAGCAGCGGCAAGCCGCTGCTCGGCATCTGCCTCGGTATGCAACTGTTGTTCAGCGAGAGTGAGGAGCACGGTATCCATCAAGGGCTGAATCTGCTGCCTGGCAAGGTCGTGCGCTTGAATGGCCAGGGGAAGATCCCGCATATGGGGTGGAACCGGCTGACATTCCATCAGCCAAGTCCCGTGCTGGAGGGCCTTGAGGAGGGGCATGTGTATTTCGTCCATTCCTACAAGGCGTTGCCTGAGGAAACGCGTGATCTGCTGGCCTCAACGGAATATTATGAGCAGGTGACAGCGGTGGTCGGGCGGGACAACGTATACGGGATGCAGTTCCATCCGGAGAAGAGCGGAACGCTGGGCATGCAGCTACTCAGCAATTTCCTGAAGCTGACGAAGTGAACTTTGTGGTCGGCAGCGGGACTTTAGCAGGGAATGGGGAGCGTCAATTCGGCTGATGCAAGCGGTCGACAAGTTTTAGATAGATTGAGAGATGATCAAGTTCCATGAGGAGGGTGACCATGGCGCAATTTACGATCTACCCGGCGATCGATATACGCGGAGGCAAGTGTGTCCGTTTGAAACAAGGGGATTATGCGCAGGAGACAGTGTATCATGAGGACCCGGTGGAGGTAGCGAAAGAGTGGGCGGCACAAGGTGCTGCGTGGATTCATCTCGTTGACCTCGACGGAGCGAAAGCTGGCCATCCGGTGAACGACGAGCTTATCGGACGCATCGCCCGTACGGTAGATGTGCCGGTGCAGGTCGGAGGAGGAATGCGCAGTCTGCGCGATGTGGAGCATATGCTCGGCCTCGGCGTATCGCGCGTCATCATCGGTACGGCGGCCATCGAGGACAGGGAATTCACGAAGCAACTGCTGGCCAGCTATGGCGACAAAGTCGCGATCGGTATCGACGCGCGCGACGGATACGTGGCGACGCGGGGCTGGCTGGAGACGTCGCAGGTGAAAGCGGAGGAACTGGCGAAGGAATTGGCCGATCAAGGAGCTTCGACTTTCATCTTCACGGACATCTCGCGCGACGGGATGATGGGAGGGCCGAATGTCGAGGCGATCGTGCGTCTGGCACGGGTATCCGGCCGATCGGTGATCGCATCCGGCGGCGTCAGCCAGTACGCCGATCTGGAGAAGCTGGCGCTGCATGCGGACGAAGGAGTATCCGGTGCGATCGTCGGCAAGGCGCTGTACACGGGCAACATCGTGCTGGCGGATGCCATCAGGCAGTTGGCCGCGCAGACGGGAGGTTGAGCAGATGCTGACGAAGCGCATCATACCGTGCCTTGACGTGAAGGACGGAAGAGTCGTCAAGGGCGTGAATTTCGTCAATCTGCGCGATGCCGGCGACCCGGTGGAGCTGGCTGCGCTATATGACAAGGAAGGCGCCGATGAACTCGTCTTCCTCGACATCTCCGCATCGGTTGAAGGCCGGGCGACGATGGTCGAGGTCGTGCGGCAGACGGCGGGGGAGATCACGATCCCCTTCACGGTGGGCGGCGGCATCTCGAGCGTCGAGGACATGAAACGACTGTTGCGCGCAGGCGCGGATAAGATCGGCATCAATACGGCGGCGGTGAAGAATCCGCAACTCATCTCCGATGGCGCGCGCAAGTTCGGATCGCAGTGCATCGTCGTGGCGATCGATGCGAAGTATAATCCGGAGATGGGAGAATGGGAGGTTTATACCCATGGCGGGCGCACGCCAAGCGGCATCAAGGCGCTCGAGTGGGCGAAGGAAGTTGAGCGGCTCGGCGCTGGCGAGATCCTGCTGACGAGCATGGATGCTGACGGCACGAAGGACGGCTTCGATATTCCGCTCACGCGCGCCGTATCCGAGAGCGTGTCGATCCCGGTGATCGCGTCTGGCGGAGCCGGCAAGGTTGAGGATTTCTACCAGGTCTTTACGGAAGGCAAGGCGGACGCGGGACTGGCAGCGACGATCTTCCACTACAAGGAGATCACGATCGATGAAGTCAAGCGCGATCTGCGTGCGAAGGGAGTGGAAGTACGGTGACGACAACCGTCGATATCGATACATTGAAATGGAATGAGCAAGGCCTGATTCCGGCGATTGTGCAGGATACGGTGAGCAAGGAAGTGTTGACACTGGCGTATGTGAACCGCGAGTCGCTCAAGTTGTCTCTTGAGAGCGGGGAGACCTGGTTTTGGAGCAGGTCACGCCAAGAGCTGTGGCACAAGGGTGGAACCAGCGGCAATACGCAGAAGATCCGCGAGATTCGCTACGATTGCGACGCCGATGCACTGCTCATCCTCGTAGAGCCGCAGGGGCCGGCTTGCCATACCGGCAAGTACAGTTGCTTCCATCAACGGCTGGATGCAGGCGATACAACTGCGATCGAGGAAGCGAAGCATGACCGGTACGCGATCCTGAACGAACTGGAGTCGGTGATCGCAAGCCGGGAAGCCGAACGTCCGGAAGGGGCATACACGACTTATCTGTTCGACAAGGGTGTTGACAAGATCCTGAAGAAGATCGGCGAAGAGGCCGGGGAAGTCATCATCGCAGCGAAGAACCGCGATCACAACGAACTGAGCTGGGAAGCGAGCGACCTCATCTTCCATCTGCTCGTATTGCTGAGAGAGCAGAAGCTGCCGCTTGACCGAGTCCTCGCGGAACTCGAAGGCCGTCATACGAAACCGAAGCAATAAGCTGAATCGAATTGCCCGAAGACACATTCTTCTTCGGGCAGTTGTTGCGTTCATGGGAAGACATGCGGGTATGAGGACAGAAAGGGGCGAAGGAGCATGAAAATCGACTATCATACGCATCACGTCCGTTGCGGCCATGCGAAGGGCGAGTTGGAGGAATATGTGCTGCGCGGGATCGAACTGGGCCTTGCGCAGCTCGGACTCTCCGATCACATGCCGCTTATTCATGTGAATCCGGCGACGTATTATGAAGGCATGGCGATGCCGATGGAAGAATTACCTCGATATGTGGAAGAATGCCTGTACCTCAAAGACAAATATCGTGATAGAATCGATATTCGGGTCGGTCTCGAAGGAGACTATATCGAAGGATATGAGGAGCAAATCGCCGCCATCGTCGAGGCGTATCCTTGGGATTATGTGATCGGGTCCGTGCATTTCCTTGGGGAGTGGGATGTGACAGACTTCCGCCAGCTTCACAACTGGGAAGGCAAGGATGTGGATAAAGTCTACGAGACATACTACGACGCCGTGCAGAAGGCAGCTCGGACTGGACTGTACGATTACATCGGACACGTGGATGTGATCAAGCGCTTCGGTCAGAAACCGTCCTCTGACATGACTGAGCTGGAACGGAAGACGCTTGATGTGATCAAGGAGAATGGACTTGCCATCGAGCTCAACGCTTCCGGATTGCGCATGCCGGTTCAGGAGATGTTCCCGAGCAGACGCATGCTGGAATATTGCCGAGCGATCGGCATTCCGCTGACGGTCGGCTCTGATGCTCATGAACCGGAGAGGCTGTTCCAGTATCTTGATGAGGCATATGCGCTGCTCAAGGATGTCGGATTTACGGAACTGGCAACATTCGACAAGCGTCGTCGCATCATGGTACCGATTGAATAGAATGTTTTGAAACAAGTTGTATGTAAGGTTATAATGAGGATATCCATGGTTTTTTATAAGCCATAATTCATGTCAATTGAGAATTTTCTTATATAACGTTTGGGAGGGGCCAATTCGTATCATGTTGGACAGCGAAACTACCAAAGTATTCTCGGGGACGTCAAACCCGAAACTGGCGCAGAGAATCTGCAATGAGCTGGGCATCCCGCTCGGCAAAATCTTCATTTCGCGCTTCAAAAGCGGAGAAGTGTACTGTCACTTCGAGGAATCGATCCGCAACTGTGATGTGTTCCTCGTCCAGTCGTTCTCTCATCCGATTAACGAGAATTTTGTCGAACTGCTCGTGATGATCGATGCAGCCAAGCGCGCTTCCGCCCGCACTGTCAACGTTATCGTTCCATACTACGGTTATGCCCGACAAGAACGGAAGGCGAAGCCGCGTGAGCCGATATCGGCGAAGATGGTGGCGGATGTGCTGACGACTGCAGGAGCAAGGCGGGTCATCACTGTTGACCTGCACGCGCCAGCGATTCAGGGATTCTTCAATATCCCTGTTGACCATCTGACAGCCCTGGACATGATCGTTGATTACCTGAAAAAACAAAACATCCAGAATCCGGTAGTTGTGTCCCCGGACGCAGGACGAGCATCGACTGCGGAAAGGCTGGCGAGCTTCATGAATTCGCCATTCGCCATCATGATCAAGAAACGCCCAGCCCACAACGAATCCGTCATCACGCATCTGATCGGTGATGTCGAAGGACAGACGCCGATCATCATCGAGGATCTGATCGATACCGGCAAGACGCTGGTGAACGTCATCGAAGGACTGAAGGAACGCGGCGCAAATGATGCTTATGTATGCGCGACCCACGGGCTTTTCTCTGGGGATGCCATCAAGAATCTCGACCGGCCTTATGTGAAGGAGATCATCGTCACCGATACGATCGCACAGCCGGAAGACTTGTCGCCTAAGTTCAAGATCCTGTCCATGGATCATTTGCTGGCTGACGCCATCCGTATCATCGTGCAAGGCGGCTCGATCAGCACCTTGTTCAAATCCGGAGGCGTGTGACAATCAACAACAAGAATGGTGATTATGCAATTGCCGGCATGAACGACAGGAGGTGCAAGTAACGGTGAAGAATAAACAGAGGAACGCTGAGCATGCTGCACACAATGTGATTCCGCTGCGTTTGAACGCCGAGTTCTATTTTGAGCGGGCGATGCAATCGCTGGATCGCTATCACTACGAGAAGGCGCTTCGATATTTTCGCCGTGCTGCTGAAACCGAGCCGGGAAACGCTGTTCATCATATTAATCTGGCAGGTGTACTGTCGGAAACCGGTGATTATGAATCATCGAACAAGATTCTGCAGTATGTCCTGGAGTCTCTGGATCCCACTCTTACAGAGTGCCATTTCTATATGGCGAACAATTATCTCAACATGGACAAGCTCGAAGAATCCGAGGATGCGCTTCTGCGTTATCTGGAACTGGATGAACAAGGCATGTATATTGAGGAAGCGGAGGAGATGCTCGAGCTGCTCTCGCTGGAGCTCGGTCGTCCTGTGAAGGTGAGAGGCATCCGCTGCAGGGCAGAGCTGTTCGAGCATGATCAGGCGCGGGTGCTGCTGGAGGAAGGGCGCTTCAATGAAGCGGTTCGCCGCCTCGAGCAACTGTCTGCGCAGAATCCGGATTTCCTGGCAGCGCGCAACAACCTGGCGCTGGCCTATTATTATATGGGACAACTGGAACGCGCCGTTGAGACGGTGGAATCGGTGCTGCTGGAGGAGCCGGGCAATCTTCATGCCCTGTGCAATCTGGTGATTCTGAAGCTGCAGTTGGAGCGTCATGACGAGGTGAAGCTCCTGACGAGCAGGCTGAAGAAGCTGCATCCATTGAATCCGGAGCACGCCTTCAAGCTCGCGACCACGATGGGAATCATCGGCGAGCATGAGCAAGCCTATCGTCTGTTCCGGCGGCTGCTCAAGCTTGGTTTGGTCGAGCCGGATGCGAGCCTCTACCACTATACCGCGATTGCGGCCACACATACCGGCAGGTATGAAGTGGCCCGTAAGCTGTGGCGCCACGTGAAGAAGCTTGATCCGGATCTGAATATCGCCGACTATTGTCTGCAACAGCTTGACCAACATGAGGCAAGCGAAGGAAGAAAGCCGCTTGAGCTCAGTTACAGCTATCAGTTGCCGTTCGAGGAGCAGTTCAAGTGGTTTGAACAGGCGGATGGCTCGATCTCCGAGAAGTTCCGCCGCGACCCGATCGTTCGCTCTTCGTTCTTCTGGGTGCTCAGATACGGCGACCATGACACGAAGCTGCAGGTCATCCAGGCGCTTGGCCTGATCGGTGATCACGAAGTGGAGATGGCTCTGCGTGAGTTCGTGCAGCGGCCTGAAGAGGCGGATGATCTGAAGCGAGCGGCGCTGACGGTGCTGCATGAGATCGGGGCCAAGGAGCCGTACCACGCAGTGCTCGACGGGCGCCAAGTTGAGCTGAATGGTCCGCCTCGCGGCGCCATGTTATCCGTATGGGAGCACTCGTGGCAGCAGGTTATCGATATTGCACTCTCCAAGATGGAGATGCAATATGATATGATCGAACGCTATGATATGCAGACACTTTGGTCGGATTACCTCAGCAAGACCTATCCGGATACGCCACAGATTCGCAGGTCCGAAGGATGGGCTGCAGCGCTTGAATATTTGATTGCGAAGATGCATCGAAGGCATATTACTTATATAGAGGTCGCTGCCAGGTACGGCGTATCCGTATCGACAGTTCGCCGGAACGCCATGGAGATCGACCGTGTCTGTGGTCTCAGGGAGAAGATGGAGGCCATCTTCCCTCAGTTTGGCGGCAAATTATGATCAGTTTCGTCTGATGGAGCATGAACCGGATCATGTCGAACGCGGGCTTGCTGGTCATGCATATTTCTATTGGAGCAGGAGGTAGATATCAATGTACAAGACGGTTGTAATCGGCACTGGACCGGCTGGCTTAACAGCCGCCATCTATCTGGCGCGGGCCAATCTGGAGCCGCTCGTGATCGAAGGACCGGAGCCAGGCGGACAGTTGACGACGACGACGGAGGTTGAGAACTTCCCTGGATTTCCGGAGGGCATCATGGGGCCGGAGCTCATGGACAATATGCGCAAGCAAGCGGAACGCTTCGGCGCTCGCTTCCAGCGCGGCTGGGTGACGAAACTGGATGCGTCGAGCAGGCCGTTCAAGCTGACGGTGGATGGCGTGGGAGAGCTGCTGGCGGAAACGATCATCATCTCGACCGGAGCCACTGCCAAACTGCTCGATATTCCGGAAGAGAAGGCCAATATCGGCCGCGGCGTAAGCACTTGCGCGACATGTGACGGCTTCTTCTTCCGCGGGAAGAAGATCATCGTGGTCGGCGGCGGAGATTCGGCGATGGAGGAAGCGAACTTCCTGACGAAGTTCGCAACGGAAGTGCGCATCGTGCATCGCCGTGAGGAGCTGCGCGCATCGAAGATCATGCAGGAAAGGGCGCGTGCGAACGAGAAGATCGTCTGGAGTCTGAACCGTACGCCGCTTGCCGTGATCGCAGATGAACGCGGCGTGACGGGCCTGAAGGTACGGAACAATGCAACCGGCGAGGAGGAAGTGCTGGAGGCAAGCGGCATCTTCGTGGCGATCGGTCACAAGCCGAATACCGACTTCCTCAAGGGAATCATCGACCTGGACGATCATGGTTACATCAAGGTGAAGCCGGGCACGACAGAGACCAATGTTCCAGGAATCTTCGCTTGCGGTGACGTGCAGGACAGCAGGTACAGACAGGCGATCACCGCTGCGGGCAGCGGATGCATGGCGGCGCTTGACTGTGAACGGTTCCTCGAGGAAAGCGCGACACATGATTGGAGTCAGACGTTATAAGCCATCACACGCTTCGCTCAAAGAGGCCATCCGTCGCGGGTGGCCTTTCGTTATGTGGCCGAAATGGCGGCCTGAATGACAGTAATCGGCAAAGGACCTGGACGCCTTGACCTGGCTTGGGCCATGCTATATAGTTGGTATGATAAACGTGGTTCAACGGTACAGATGAATATGAATCCTCACAATCGGGGTGATACGAATGACACAATCTATCTATGTCGGTGTCGACGTGGGCGGCACCTCCATCAAGCTGGGCATCTGCAATGCGAACGGAGATTTGCTGGAAACGTACGAAGGACCTACCGAAGCAGAGGGCGGTTCTGAGGTTGTGCTTCGCCATATTGCCGATTACACCCGGCAGATCGTCGAGCAATCCGCATATTCCTGGGAGCAGGTGGCAGGCGTTGGAATCGGCTTCCCGGGCTTCATGGACATGAAGAACGGAATTGTTAAGTTTGCGCCGAACCTCAAATGGGAGAACGTACCGGTACGTGCGAAGCTGGAGGAGAAGCTGCAGAAACCGATCAAGATCAATAACGACGCGAACATCGCGGCGCTGGGAGAAGCGTGGGCCGGAGCCGGTAAAGGGGTCGATGATCTGGTGATGCTGACGCTTGGCACGGGAGTAGGCGGCGGGATCATCGCTGGAGGCAAGATCTACGAAGGCTACAACGGCATGGCCGGTGAGCTCGGACATATCCATGTCGTTCCGGATCTTGAAGCGATCCAATGCGGTTGCGGCCGTATGGGCTGCGTAGAGACGGTATCGTCCGCGACAGGCATCGTGCGTATGGCGAAGGATGCGCTGGAACGCGGCGAGAAGACGATGTTGTCGATGGGTGACGTGACAGCCAAGGCGGTGCTGGATGCAGCGCGCGAAGGCGATGAAGTCGCGAAGCGCATCGTCAGCCGTGCGGGTTATTATCTCGGACTGACGATGAGCACGCTCGCCGTGATCCTGAATCCGCAGCGGTTCATCATCGGCGGGGGCGTATCGAAAGCAGGGGAGATTCTGTTCCAACCGGTGCGCGAAGCGTTCGCGAAGCATACACCGCCGAGCATGCAGGAAGGCGTGGACATCGTTCCTGCCATTCTGGGCAACAATGCGGGAGTCGTCGGAGCCGCAGGACTGCACCTGAGGGGATAAACCACAATCCTGCCTGATCTGTTATAATGAATGCAAGAGTTTGACAGAGTCCGCGGGACAGGAGGTTGCATACCATGACGCAAGTACACGACTCAGCCAGTCTGGTCATCATCACTGGGATGTCCGGTGCAGGCAAGACGATTGCTGTGCAATGCCTGGAGGATCTTGGATATTTCTGCGTCGATAATCTTCCTCCGGTACTGATACCGAAGTTTGCGGAGCTGATCGAGCAGTCGCGCGGCAACATCGAGAAGGTTGCGCTGGTGATCGATCTGCGCGGCCGGGAATTCTTCACGGCGCTGAATGAGGCGCTGGTGGAACTGCAGGCGAACACGACGATTCGCTATGAGATCCTGTTCCTAGATGCGACGGATTCTGTGCTTGTCCAGCGATACAAGGAAAGCCGCCGCCGCCATCCGCTGGCGAAGAGCGGTTCGCCGCTCGACGGCATCCTGCAAGAGCGCAAGCTGCTGGAAGAACTCAAGGGCATGGCGACGCAGGTCATTGATACAAGCAACATGAAGCCGGCTCAGCTCAAGATGGCGATCACCTCGCGCTTCACCCAATCTGAACGCAGCAGGATTAACGTGAATATCATATCCTTCGGATTTAAATATGGCATTCCTATCGATGCTGATCTAATATTTGACGTTCGTTTCTTGCCGAATCCTCACTATATCGATCACCTTAGACCGAAGACGGGTCAGGATCAAGAGGTTTATGACTATGTGATGAAATGGAACGAAACACAGGTATTCCTGACCAAATTGCTGGATCTCATCCAATTCCTTATCCCGCAGTATGTGAAGGAGGGGAAAAGCCAGGTTGTCATCGGCATCGGCTGCACTGGCGGCAAGCATCGGTCAGTCGCGATCGCTGAGTATCTCTGCAAGATGATCGGCAGCGGAGAACTTGAGACAGCCCAAGTATCGCATCGCGATGCTGCACGTGATCATCGATAAAGGGAGAGTTGAGGCATGGGGAAAGGTCCCAGGGAAATGGATTTGCCGCGCATCGTTGTGATCGGAGGAGGGACCGGTCTATCTGTCATGCTGCGCGGACTGAAAACTCTGCCGCTGGATATTACGGCCATCGTGACGGTCGCTGATGATGGAGGCAGTTCGGGCGTGCTCCGGTCAGAGATGCATATGCCGCCTCCCGGCGACATCCGCAACGTGCTCCTGGCGCTTGCGGACGTGGAGCCGATGCTGTCGAAGGTGCTGCAGCACCGGTTTCAAGCTGGATCGAGCCTGGCTGGGCATAGTCTGGGCAATCTGATCCTCGCCGCGATGAAGGAGATCACCGGAGATTTCGTAACGGCGGTCAAGGAACTCAGCAAGGTGCTGGCGGTCAGAGGACAGGTGCTGCCCGCTAGCGCGCAGCCGATCGAGCTGATCGCCGAATATGCGGACGGCAGCCAGGTGCGCGGGGAGTCGCAGATCCCGAAGTGCGGCAAGCCGATTCGCAAAGTGCGGATCGAGCCGGCAAATGCCGTTCCGCTGGCCGAAGCGGTGGAAGCGATCGAACGGGCAGACGCGATCATCATCGGTCCCGGAAGTCTGTATACGAGCATCATCCCCAACTTGATCGTGCCAGGCATCGCAACGGCAGTTGTTCGTTCCAAGGCGGTCAAGATCTTCGTCTGCAACGTGATGACTCAGCCCGGCGAGACGGATCGTTACAGTGCCGGCATGCATGTGAAGGCCATCGTCGAACATGTGCCGGACATCACCTTCGACTATATCGTGGTGAACGATGGGCCTATCTCGCAAGAGGTATTGAAGAAGTATGCAGAGCAAGGTGCGGAACCCGTGCTGCTGGATCGGGAGGAGCTTGTCGCCAGCGGCGCCGAGATCATCGCTGACCGGCTTGTCCTGTACCGCACTTATCTGCGCCATGATACAGAGAGGCTGAGCGAGCACATATTAAGGATCGTCCATTCCTGGACAGCGAAGAAGAGGTGACAGGAATGTCTTTTGCAGCCCAAACCAAAAAAGAACTTACGATGATCGAGGCGGGGCAGGCTTGCTGTGAAAGAGCGGAGCTGTCGGCGTTGATCCGCATGATCGGCACCGTGCAACTGACCGGCAAACGGATCGTGCTGGATGTATCGACGGAGAATGCTGCCATCGCCAGACGAATCTTCACGATGATCAAGCGGCAGTTCGGCATTCAGGCAGAGTTGCTCGTGCGCAAGAAGATGCGCCTGAAGAAGAACAACGTGTATATCGTGCGCGTGCCGCGAGGCGTGGAGGAGTTGCTCTCAGAGCTCAAGATAGTCTCGGAAGGCTTCGTGTTCCAGTCCGGCATCGATGCCAGCCTCATTCGCAAGGAGTGTGACCGCAGAGCTTATCTGCGCGGAGCTTTCCTGGCAGGCGGATCGGTCAATAATCCGGAAGGCTCCTCGTATCATCTGGAGATCGCCTCCATGTATGAGGAGCACTGTGAAGCGCTGTGCAGCCTGGTCAACCGGTATGGGCTAAATGCCCGTTGCATCGAGCGCAAGAAGGGATTTGTCCTGTACATGAAGGAAGGCGAGAAAATCATCGACTTCCTCAGCCTGATCGGAGCACATCAAGCGCTGCTCAAATTTGAGGACGTGCGGATCATGCGCGACATGCGCAACTCGGTGAACCGCATCGTCAATTGTGAAACTGCCAATCTGAACAAAACGATCGGTGCGGCGATGAGACAGATTGAGAACATCAAGCTGCTGGAGCAGGAGATCGGGCTTGATCAATTACCGGAGAAGCTTCGCGAAGTGGCGATCGTACGGCTGCAGCATCCCGATCTGAACTTGACGGAAGTCGGGGAGATGCTCAAGGGCCGAGTCAGCAAGTCCGGCGTCAATCATCGCCTGCGTAAACTGGACGAACTTGCGAACAAAGTCCGCAATGGACTAAAATAAAGCTCGGAATATGGAACGTTTCAAGTCGAAATGCGGAAACGCATATCATCTTGCAATAAAACACGTGGAAACGGTGATTGGTTCTAGTGCTAACAAGGGAATAATGTTATAATATTTTAGAAACACCTTGTTCTCCAATCCCGCAAGCATCTCATACTCTCTTTTGTTAATCATGACGGAAGAAAACGGCGAGAATGCCGTATGTTGCATACAAATTACATTCTAGGGGGAAAGGTTGTATGGCAAAGTGCCCTGTCGTTGTTAAATTGAAAACAGGACTCCATGCTCGACCAGCTGCTCTATTTGTGCAGGAAGCGAATAAATTTTCTTCTGAAATATTTGTGGAGAAGGATTCGAAGAAAGTCAATGCCAAGAGCATCATGGGGATCATGAGCCTGGCCATCAGTTCCGGTACGGAAGTAAACATCATCGCCGAAGGTGCGGATGCTGAACAAGCGGTTAGCGCACTTGTTGCACTCGTCAGCAAGGAAGAGATTGAAAATCCATAATATGGATGGACCGCGTTCTTATATAGTCTCATCATGTGTAAGCGCCATCTTCACGTTGTGAAGTTATGGCGTTTATTCATATCACATCTCGTCACGGCACAAAAAAAGCCGCAATGACCAATCGTCATTGCAGCTTCCTCTGTCACACCTTCTCGATCACATGATCCACGAGGCCATACGCCTTAGCGTCATGGGCGCTCATAAAGTAATCGCGGTCGGTATCCTTCTCGATGCGTTCCAACGGTTGCCCTGTGCGCTCAGACAAGATGCGGTTCAGGGTGTCGCGCATTCTGAGTATTCGCTTCGCGCTGATCTCAATATCGCTCGCTTGACCTTGTGCTCCGCCAAGCGGTTGATGGATCATCACTTCGCTGTTAGGCAGGGCGTAACGTTTGCCTTTGGCGCCAGCCGCCAGCAGGAATGCCCCCATCGATGCGGCCAAACCTACGCAGATGGTCGAAACATCCGGTTTGATGTACTGCATCGTATCGTAAATCGCCATGCCGGCTGAGATGGAACCGCCGGGACTGTTGATGTACAGGTTGATGTCTTTCTCCGGATCTTCAGCGGCAAGAAACAGCATCTGGGCAATGATCGAGTTGGCTACGGCATCGTTGATCGGCGAGCCGAGGAAAATGATGCGGTCCTTGAGCAGTCGGGAATAAATGTCGTAGGCTCTTTCGCCGCGATTGGTTTGCTCTACAACCATTGGGATATAACCAGTCATTCGTGCACCCTCCCTTGTCAAGTTGCCGCGGCAAGCGCGGCTGGATTGGATTGCGTATCCTTATGATATCGAATTCTAGAATAAAGGTCAAGAAAGGTCAAACATTGATCAAAAAAATAAACATTAAGTATATTAAGAAAATGTGGCGCGCTCGCGAGGAATTGAACCTCGATCTCAGGCTCCGGAGGCCTGCGTCATATCCATTGGACCACGAGCGCATTTTTGCGAAGCAAAGGTAATTATATGACAATGGGCATAAAAAATCAAGCACCACTATTTGGCTCTTTATAGATCAGTGGGAAGGTCAGCGGTTTGGTCGGAAAGAGAGAACCAGTGGTTCATGTTGGCCTTGACCGAAATGAGGACAGTCCTCCTATTCAGAACGGTACCTGTGGCGATTTGTGAACAGTCGGACAATTGGTCTTGCTTTTTTGTTATATCTGGAATAGAATAAAGCTATCAGGTTAACCTGTTCTTTTTTATCACCCAGGTGGGACTGAATTTGATATGCAGGGACATAATGTGTCCCGCTGATCGCCGCTTGAATTAGGATTATGTTCTGAATGAAGTGAGGAATCCTATGAGACGGATCATCGACATCCAGAGACAGTTGCTGCCCGACTTAACGGAAGTGCTGAAGAAGCGGTATACGATTTTGAAGTCCATCAGGCTTTCCGGAACTGTCGGCAGGCGGACGCTCGCTTCATCGATCGGCATGACAGAACGCGTCCTAAGGGCGGAACTTGATTTCCTGAAGACACAAGGTCTCATCAGCGTTTCCTCAGCGGGGATGGACATCACGGAAGCAGGCGTGAAGCTGCTCGGCGATATCGAGACGTTCATCAAGGACCTGTTCGGGTTAACCGAGATGGAAGAGAAGATTCGCCAGGCTTACAACCTGAAGCAGGTGATCATCGTTCCCGGTGATTCCGATCATTCGCCGCATACGAAGCGCGAGCTTGGACTGGCTGGCGCGCAGGCGCTCCGCAAGCATGTCAGACACCAGGACGTCGTCGCTGTCACCGGCGGCTCGACACTGGCGGAGGTGGCCAACCTGCTGACGTTCACCGCAGGTGACCCGACCTGCGTGTTCGTTCCGGCAAGAGGCGGACTTGGCGAGAACGTGGAGATGCAGGCCAACACGATCGCTTCGATCATGGCCAAGCGAACCGGAGGCCAGTACCGCATGCTTCACGTGCCTGACAATCTTGGCGAGGAAGCCTACCAGTCGCTGATGAACGATCCGAATATCCAGGAGATCGTATCCGTCATCCAGCAGGCTCGTATCGTTGTTCACGGTATCGGTAACGCTATGGCTATGGCTAGAAGGCGCAAGGCCGATCAGAAAACAATTGAATGGCTGCAACAGGAAGGGGCACACGCGGAGGCGTTCGGGTATTACTTCGACCGAAACGGCAATGTGGTGCACAAGATGCCGACTGTTGGACTTAAGCTGGAGGATATCGTCCAGATCGAGGTAGTGATTGGGGTCGCCGGAGGCAGCAGCAAAGCAGAGGCGATCGAGTCGATCTTGAAGTATGGACATGAGGATGTGCTCATCACCGACGAAGCTGCAGCGCAAGTTATTGTCAGCCGCATTTGATTTTGACATCGATATTGTTTGGCTATGCTGATAATATTCAGCTAGTCATTCAACCATAAAAATTTCTTTTACATTACGAAGGAGGATCTTCAACATGGTAAAAGTAGGGATCAATGGATTTGGCCGCATCGGTCGTAACGTATTCCGTGCAGCTCTGAACAATCCGGAGGTAGAAATTGTTGCGATCAACGACCTGACTAACGTCAAGACGCTGGCACACCTGCTCAAATATGACTCCACTCACGGTACGCTTGACGCAACTGTTGAAGCTGGTGAAGACACGCTGATCGTGAATGGCAAGCCCATCAAGGTATTCGCAGAACGCGATCCTGGCGCTCTTCCTTGGGCAGAGTATGGCGTAGAGATCGTTGTTGAATCCACAGGTATCTTCACTGCCAAGGAGAAAGCAGAAGCTCACCTGAAGGGCGGCGCGAAGAAGGTGATCATCTCCGCACCGGCTACGAACGAAGACATCACGATCGTTATGGGCGTTAACGAAGACAAGTACGACCCAGCTAAGCACACGATTATCTCCAACGCTTCTTGTACGACGAACTGTCTGGCACCGTTCGCGAAAGTGCTGCATGAGAAGTTCGGTATCGTCAAGGGCATGATGTCGACGATCCACTCCTACACGAACGACCAGCAAGTGCTCGACCTGCCGCACAAGGATCTTCGCCGTGCGCGCGCAGCCGCTGAGAACATCATTCCTTCGACGACTGGCGCTGCGAAAGCTGTTTCCCTCGTTCTGCCTGAACTGAAGGGCAAGCTGAACGGCATGGCATTCCGCGTACCTACTCCGAACGTATCGGTTACTGACCTGGTTGTTGAGCTGTCCCGTAATGTAACGGTTGAAGAAGTGAACGCTGCGCTGAAGGAAGCAGCCAACGGTCCGCTGAAGGGCATCCTGAACTACTCCGAAGAACCGCTCGTATCGAGTGACTACAACGGCGACCCTGCTTCGTCCACGATCGACGCGCTGTCCACGATGGTTGTCGGCGACAATCTCGTGAAGGTCGTTTCCTGGTACGACAACGAATGGGGTTACTCCAACCGTGTCGTTGACCTCGTAGCTTACATCGCAAGCAAAGGCCTGTAATTCGCTGGATTCGTCAGCCAGAGTACGAATATTCCTTACGTGAACGGTTGAAATAGAGGGGCTCACTCCTCTATTTCCCTCGTTTACACCAATATGAGAGGGGCACGGTTATCATGAACAAGAAGAGTGTTCGAGATATCGAGGTAACAGGCAAAAAGGTGTTCGTTCGCGTCGACTTCAATGTACCTCTCCAGGACGGCGTCATCACCGATGATACTCGCATCCGGGAAACCCTGCCGACGATTCAATACCTCATCGACAAAGGGGCGAAGATTATCCTGGCAAGCCACCTTGGCCGTCCGAAGGGCAAGTTCGTGGATGAATTCCGCCTGACTCCAGTGGTTGCACGCCTGTCCGAACTGCTCGGCGGCAAGCCGGTGGCGAAAGCGGACGAAGCGATCGGCGATGCCGTGAAGGCGCAGGTGGACAAGTTGCATAACGGGGATATCCTCCTGCTCGAGAACGTTCGCTTCTACCCTGGCGAAGAGAAGAACGATCCGGAATTCGCCAAGGCGCTGGCTGAGCTGGCCGACATCTACGTCAACGACGCATTCGGCGCAGCGCACCGCGCACACGCTTCGACGGAAGGAATCGCGCATTACCTGCCGGCTGTCTCCGGTCTCCTGATGGAGAAGGAGATCAGCGTTCTTGGCAAAGCGCTCAAGAATCCGGAGCGTCCATTTACGGCCATCATCGGCGGCGCGAAGGTCAAGGATAAGATCGGCGTCATCGAGAACCTGCTCAACATCGCCGACAACGTGCTGCTCGGCGGCGGCATCTCCTACACCTTCTTCAAGGCTCAGGGCTACGAGATCGGCCAATCCCTCGTGGACAATGAGAAGCTCGATCTTGCGCTTGGATTCATCGAGAAGGCGAAGGAGAAGGGCGTTAACTTCTATCTGCCGGTTGATATCGTCGTAGCGGATGCATTCAGCGCTGATGCGAACACGAAGGTTGTCGGCGTCGATGGAATCCCGGCTGATTGGGAAGGCGTGGATATCGGGCCGAAGACACGCGAGATCTATGCCGACGTGATCAAAAACTCGAAGCTCGTCGTTTGGAACGGACCGATGGGCGTATTCGAGATCGACAAATTCGCCGAAGGGACCAAGGCCGTTGCCCAGGCTTGTGCCGATACGGCAGGATATACAGTTCTCGGCGGCGGCGATTCCGCAGCAGCAGCGGAGAAGTTCAAGCTGGCTGACAAGATGGACCATATCTCCACTGGCGGCGGTGCATCGCTGGAATTCATGGAAGGCAAAGCACTTCCTGGCGTCGTTGCTCTGAACGACAAGTAATTGAATCTATAACCACAGCGGCAAGCTGTCGGCACACCCACATACGCATGCACTCAGCGCATGCGTATGTGCATGCCGGCGGCTATGCGTCGCTTATAGCCAAATTTCACAAGTAGGGAGTGGACGGAATGCGTACTCCGATCATAGCGGGCAACTGGAAAATGTTCAAAACCGTTGGCGAGGCCGTAGCCTTCGTCAATGAAGTGAAGGGCAAAGCGGAAGTCGAAGGTGTGGAGAGCGTCATCTGCGCACCATTCACCGCATTGCCGGCGTTGGCAGAAGCCGTTAAAGGAACGAAGCTGAAAATAGGCGCGCAGAACATGCACTGGGAAGAAAACGGCGCTTACACCGGGGAGATCAGCGGCGTCATGCTGAAGGATCTGGGCGTCGATTATGTGATCATCGGGCATTCGGAACGCAGAGCGTACTTCGCAGAGACGGATGAGACCGTTAACAAGAAAGTGCATGCCGCGTTCAAATATGGCATCACGCCAATTATCTGCGTGGGTGAGAAACTGGAAGAACGTGAAGCTGGCCAGACGAAAGAAGTGTGCCGCGTACAAACGGAAGCTGCTCTGCAAGGCTTGACGGCTGAGCAAGCTGCACAAGCTGTCATCGCCTACGAGCCTATCTGGGCGATCGGCACCGGCAAGTCCTCCACGGCTGACGATGCCAATGAGGTCATTGGCTACATCCGCGAGCGTGTCGCCGCTGTGTTCGGCAGTGACGTGGCTGGCAAGATCCGCATCCAATATGGCGGCAGCGTGAAGCCGAACAATGTGCGCGAGTTCATGCAACAACCGGAAATCGACGGCGCACTCGTCGGCGGAGCAAGCCTGGAGCCTGCTTCTTATATCCAACTCGTTGAGGGGGCCAAATAAATGTCTGCACCGAAACCTGTAGCTCTGATCATCCTCGACGGATTTGGTCTGCGTGAAGAGAAGGAAGGCAATGCGGTTGCACTGGCGAAGAAGCCGAACTTCGACCGTTATTGGTCGGAGTATCCGCATACGACGCTGACCGCTTACGGTGAAGCGGTTGGTCTGCCGGACGGACAGATGGGCAACTCCGAAGTCGGACACTTGAACATCGGAGCTGGACGCATCGTCTATCAGGATCTGACGCGCATCTCGAAGTCGATCCGTGATGGCGAATTCGAGCAGAATGAAACGCTGCTTGCCGCGATTGAGAGCGCCAAGAGCAAGGGCAAGAAGCTGCATCTGTACGGCCTGTTGTCAGACGGCGGGGTGCACAGCCATATCAGCCACCTGTTCGCGCTCCTGGATCTGTGCAAGAAGCGGAACTTCCATGACGTCTATGTGCATGCGTTCCTGGATGGCCGCGACGTTGCACCGGACTCGGCGAGACACTACATGGAACAATTGGTTAACTACATGAAGGAAATCGGTGTCGGGAAAGTGGCAACGGTACAAGGCCGTTACTATGCGATGGACCGCGACAAGCGTTGGGACCGAGTGGAGAAATCCTATCGCGCGATGGTATACGGCGAAGGGCCTCAAGCTCAGGACCCGATCAAGGCGATCGAGGATTCGTACGCTCAATCGGTCTATGATGAATTCGTCCTGCCGACCGTGATCGTGAACGAAGACGGACAGCCGGTTGCGAAGGTGGAGTCCGAGGATTCGGTGATCTTCTTCAACTTCCGTCCTGACCGTGCGATCCAGTTGTCGCTGGTGTTCACCAACGAAGACTTCCGCGAATTCGACCGCGGTCCGGGCCGTCCGAAGAACCTGCACTATGTCTGCATGACATTGTTCAGCGAGACAGTGGGCGGATATGTTGCATACAAGCCGAAAAATCTGGATAATACTCTAGGGGAAGTCATCGCGCAGCATGGTCTCAAACAGCTTAGAATCGCGGAAACGGAGAAATACCCGCACGTCACGTTCTTCTTCAGCGGCGGCCGCGACGTGGAGTTGCCGGGCGAGACGCGCATCCTGATCAATTCGCCGAAGGTTGCCACCTATGACCTGAAGCCGGAGATGAGCGCGTACGAAGTTGCCGAAGCTTGCGTGAAGGAGATCGAAGCGGAACGCCATGACGCGATCATCCTGAACTTCGCGAACCCGGACATGGTCGGACACTCCGGCATGCTGGAACCAACGATCAAAGCGGTCGAGGCAACCGATGAATGCTTGGGTAAGGTCGTTGATGCGGTTCTCGCCAAAGGCGGCGTAGCCGTGATCATCGCCGACCACGGCAATGCGGAAGTCGAAATCGACGAGAACGGTCGCCCGCATACGGCGCATACGATCAATCCGGTGCCGTTCATCGTGACGGTCAAGGATGCGAAGCTGAGAGACGATGGCATACTGGCGGATGTGGCACCAACGATCCTCAAACTGATGAATCTGCCGCAGCCTGCTGAGATGACCGGCAAGCCGGTTATCATCGACTGATGAACCGAACCAGTGAAAATCATGCATGAGCATTGTACGGATGTACAATTCATGGCCATATGACAAGACGAAGAGGAGAGTGTGAACTGTATGACGATTATATCTGATGTTTATGCACGCGAAGTGCTTGACTCTCGCGGCAATCCGACGGTAGAAGTAGAAGTGCTGCTCGAATCCGGCGCACAAGGCCGTGCGATCGTGCCGTCCGGCGCATCCACTGGCGCTTATGAAGCTGTTGAGCTTCGCGACGGTGACAAGAGCCGTTACCTGGGCAAGGGTGTCCTGACTGCAGTGAAGAATGTCAACGAGATCATCGCTCCTGAGATCATCGGTTGGGACGCGCTGGATCAAGTCGGCATCGACCGCCGCATGATCGAACTCGACGGCACGCCGAACAAGGGCAAGCTGGGTGCTAACGCGATCCTCGCCGTTTCCATGGCAGTTGCGCGCGCAGCAGCCGACGCTGTAGGCGTACCGCTCTACGTATACCTGGGCGGATTCAATGCGAAGACTCTGCCTGTACCGATGATGAACATCCTCAACGGCGGCGCTCACGCAGACAACAACGTGGACATCCAAGAATTCATGGTACTCCCTGTCGGTGCAACCAGCTTCGCAGAAGCGCTCCGCACAGGCGCTGAAATCTTCCATAGCCTGAAGTCCGTCCTGAAGGCGAAAGGCCTGAATACGGCCGTTGGCGACGAAGGCGGCTTCGCACCGAACCTGGGCTCCAACGAAGAAGCGCTGTCGACGATCATCGAAGCGATCGAGAAGGCTGGCTACAAGCCAGGCGTCGATGTTATGCTCGGCATGGACGTTGCTTCCACAGAGTTCTACAAGGATGGCAAGTATCACCTCGAAGGCGAAGGCAAGTCGTTCACTTCCGAAGAATTTGTTAACTTCCTCGCTAGCCTCGTAGACAAGTATCCGATCATCTCGATCGAAGACGGCTGCGCAGAGGACGACTGGGAAGGCTGGAAGTTGCTCACCGAACGTCTCGGCGGCAAGGTACAGCTCGTTGGCGACGACCTGTTCGTAACGAACACAGCTCGCCTGTCCGAAGGCATCAAGAAGGGTGTGGCAAACTCCATCCTCGTGAAGGTGAACCAGATCGGTACGCTGACGGAAACCTTCGACGCGATCGAAATGGCGAAGCGCGCAGGCTACACTGCCGTTGTCTCCCACCGTTCCGGCGAGAGCGAAGACAGCACCATCGCCGATATCGCAGTGGCGACGAACGCTGGTCAGATCAAGACGGGCGCTCCTTCCCGTACGGACCGCGTAGCGAAGTACAACCAACTGCTCCGCATCGAAGACGAGCTGGGCGATGTTGCTCTGTACGGCGGCCGTGCTGCATTCTATAACCTGAAGAAGTAATTGGCCAACTCGGGTGATTGATGATCACCTGACATCAATCAAGCCCGCCTCAGGAACATGCCTGCAGGCGGGCTTATATATTTATGTATGGCTTGGGGGTATCCGCTTGAGTCTGGATGGCGGATATCCTTTTATTTTCTTGAACAATTTGCTGAAGTGGTATACGTCCTTAAACCCGCACAATGCCGCAGCTTCGGTAACCGAGAACTCGCCGCTGATCAGCAAGTTCTCAGCTTGATTGACCCGATAGTGATTGATGTAGCTGTGCAAGGATTGCCCGATGCTTTTCTTGAACAGTCCGCCCAGATAGGATGCGTTAAATCCGATGCTCTGCGCGATCTGGGACACCTTCACTGGCGTATGATAGTGCCGCTGTATGTATTGGATTGCTTTCTGCACGGCCGGATGCCAGTCCAGCGGGTGATTGTCATAAACAAGGAGACGGAACAGATCGGACAAGATGAGCAGGATCAGCCCGCGCACCTTAAGCTGGAAGCCATATGCCTTGCTCGTCCACTCATCGTTGAGCTTGCGAAACAGATATTCCAGTTCGGTATGGTAACCGATATGGCTGTGGATGGGGAATGGCAAGACAACCTCCTGTTTGTCGTTCATTTCATGGATCGTCAGGTTTACCGCATACGCTGTCATCGGATTGGCGCTGTGAATGTGCGCCTGTCTTAAACTCCCCTTGGGAATGCAGATGATGTCTCCCTGTTTCACTGGATAGGCGTGGCCGTTGACATAATAAGTCGCCTCACCATCGAGTACATAAGTCAGATCGATAAACCCGATGCGTGACTCCGCGATACGCCAGTCTCTGGTGCATTGTCGATAGACAAAGTATTGAATATCCGGGAACATCGCCTCATAGTTCACGCCACTCATCCCTCTCCTCAACATGCCCAGCCTTGTCTATCTCGACCTTCCGCACATTCAATAAACGATTGATGAATTTGTAGATTCCTGCATGCAAAAGATGAGTGAAATGTACAAACTACCTACAAAATTTCCATTGTTACCTGCAACTGAAGGTTTCATAATGATCAAAGCAGCTGCAAATAAAATAAGGAGGTTGAGCAAAATGAATCCGCTTACAAGGAGAACGATGGCATTCATTTGTGTCTTTCTTGTTTTATTTTCACTGTGTCCGAGTTCTATTCTAGCATCGACTGACGAAATATGGCAAGGATACAAAGGAGTTGAAGAATTGCCGGAAATCAACACGATTCCGAATCCGTTTCAGTTCTTTGATAGCCATAATGACCCGAATGGTGACGGTGTTGTGACCACGCCAGAGGAATGGGAGTACCGCCGGGAAGAGATTCGCGATCTGGTGCAGCGTTACTGGTTGGGTTATCGCTGGGAGACGCCCGAAGAAAGCGTGACCGGCGCCACCTATCATACAACGGAGCCCAACCAGATCGTGCTGGGATTTGACTGGCCACCGTTCTTCACGGCAACCCGGTATAATCTTGGCGAGGAGTTCCAGAAACTTGCCGATCGGCTGCTGGAGGAAACGGTAGAGGTCCGGGAGATCACGAACAGTGGGCTGGGGGATGTATTGGCAAGTGCGGGTCCTGCAGCCAGCGCCGATGAAGCCGTGGAACTGGCGATTGAACTGTGGAATGCAGGATATGCTCTTCCCTATTCATTCTTCGGTATAACCAATTATTCGCGACTGGTGGATCACACAGGACCGATCACGGAGCCGCCGGATCTGATCCGACCCGCCACGTATTATCTGGTAACGATCACACGAGAGGAAATAAACGCCTCTGAGACATTCAGAATCTATCTCACACTGCCGGATGAGGATCAGAGATTGAAGGCATGGGGGGATGCGAACGCTGCGGTTCCCGTTGTGATTGATATAGGGAGTACCCTTTCCTCTGCCCAGGTTCAGGTGTTGAATGAGCAAGGCTATGGGCATATTCGCTTTAACCCGACGGACATCTATGCCGACAGCCAATCACAGACTCCGAACCGTAATGGCCTCTATACGAGGCTGTATCCTTACAACAAGGATGAATATGAATATGCCTCGGGAGCCTTGATGGCATGGGGCTGGGCGGTCAGCCAGATCATCACGGCGCTCGGCAGACCGACAGAGTATGATCCGGCATCTACCTGGGGCGAGGAACTGCGTATCGATCCAACCAAAACCCTGGTGACCGGACATTCGCGCTATGGCAAATCGGCCATCTTCGCGGCCGCCTTTGACGACAGAATCGGTATCGTACTGGCCAGCGAACCGGGCGGATCGGGCATCCAAAGCTATCGCTACAAGGTGGAAGGCAAGATCTTCAATTTTAATGTCTATCCGAAAGCCGACCGGGTCTATGGCAAGACCGAAATCCCGACAGTGTCTTACGGCGGCGGCACCAGTTGGTTCCCGGAACAAGCGGGGCAGTTCGTGAATAAGGACAACCGCATCCCGTTTGATTCGAGTGACATCATCGCCCTGGTCGCACCCCGGCCTTTCCTCGCCACGACAGGCATCGATGCGCATTGGCTGGGCAATGAAGGCGCAGTAGCGGCGATTCAGGCCGCCGCAGAAGTCTATGAATATATCGGAACCAATGATCGGGAACGCTACAATATCGCGATCCGGGCAAGGCGGAGCGATCATGTGCTCTACAATCGGGACGTCCCGTTCATGATCGCGATCATGGATCGGGAATTTAAACAAGGAGCGGAGGATCAGAAGCTCCATGTACAGGATCTGTTCCCGACTGGCGACGATACGTTGGGGAATATCTCCTATCCGGCACGTGACTATGAGCATGTTAGCGAGATGACCTCGCATCCGTTTGATATCAACAGCTCGTATCTGCCTTGGTCACATCCGAACAAGTATACGTTATGGACTCAGCAGGAGAATATCCTGGCCGGTTATCCTGCGGTGATCGAGGCTCATTCTGACGCCCCGTCGGTTGTACTGGTCTTGCCGGACAAACGGCAGATCCGCGGAGTTTCCGATGGCGGCGGCAAGTTCACCTTCCGGCTCACGGCGGAGCAGACGCAGTATGGCCGATATGAGCTGAGAACCGAAGGGACGGATAAAGCGAACAAGAGCGTGTTCTTCTCCGCTGTCAGCCTCGCCGATGCGCTAAGGCATGCGACTTCCAAGGGGGACGAAGGGGAAGAGAACCGGCTGATCGGCTTCTCGAGCCGTCTGGCGAATGACCGGAATGATCCGCCGATCATCCTGGTGGATGGCAAGCTGGTTACGTTAAGCTTCACGCCCGAGCGGTTCAAAGAAGAAGAAACCACACTTCTGGAGTATGGGATTCAGTTCCATGACAAGCTGTTCGCACGGATCGCGAGTGAAGGTTGGGATGCGTCGAAAACGTTCCATATCCGTAACCTGAAGTTCGTGCCGATCCAGGGCTTCACGTTTGAAGTGTCGTTTGGCAACATCTACGCTTCTGCAGGCGACAATGGGAAAGAAGGAGCAAATCTGTTCACGCAGCCGATCAGTTGGAATGTGGAACGGTATAACAATGGACCGGCTGGAGTATGGCCTGAGATTCCTGACAACCTGGCAGAGAAGCAGGCGTTCCTGAACGGCGAGGAGATCATCCGTCCTGACGCGCCTGCGCCGAAACCGAGTGATTTCAAGGCCAATATCGAGAAGGTGGAGTTTGTACGCGATTCAAAATCATCTGCTATTGTCATCAGCTTCGATGAACCGTTGGATGTGCGGGAGTTTGGCATCGGTATGGACGTTGAGGAATGGACAACATCCTGGGACGATGAAGGCAAGAAACTTCAGCTGACGCTGGGTGCCCGCAATCCTGAGGCGGATAAGATCCATATGATCCTGTTCCGGCTGAAGGATCTCAAAGGCAATCTGTTGCCTGGGCCGAAGGTTCTCTCTGTCACTGTCCCTTCCGATAGCGGCGGATCACAGCCCGGAAGCGGGGGAGGATGGCAGGCAGGAGGCGGCAACGAACCTCAGCCAGTGGCCATCGGCCCAGATCAATTGCCAGAAGCCGAGGATGGCAAGCGCACCCTAGTGATAGATCCTGATCAACCGTCCGTTCGAATACCCGGTGAAGTGGCCGATGTCCTGGGCGGCGACGTTCTTCGTCTGCAGTATGGCCAGATGGGTCTGGAGCTGGACGGTGAGAGCCTGAAGGCTCTAATCGGGGCGGATGGCAATCACAGCCTCGAGATTCAACTGAACGATGCATCAGAGGCCGAGACTGAAGAGTTAGTTGGCCATGCGGCGCTCGGATTGGGTGATTCTGCAGAGGTTCGTCCTGCCGGCCCAGCATTTGAGTTCCTGGTTCAACGGTTGAACGAGGATCATGAGGCAGAAGAGATCACTACATTCGCTGTTCCCGTAGAGCTGTCCATGCCGGTGCCGGAAGATGCAGATCCGGACCTCATCGGGCTCTATCGGATCACTGAGGATGGTAAGCTGGTGTACGTGGGAGGCACGCTGAAGGATGGCGTCCTCGCCGTGAAAGTGAGTAAGCCTGGCCGTTACATCTTGCTGGAATACGAACGCTCCTACAGCGATGTGTCTGATTCGCACTGGGCATACAGGGCGATACGTGCCGCAAGTGCCAAACATCTGATGAACGGTCTGCCGGATGGAACCTTTGCTCCTCATGAGCCGATGACGCGCGCGCAGCTCGTGTCGATCATCGCCAGGGCCTTGAAGCTTGAGGCATCTGGGGTTGCGCCTTTCAAGGACGTTGAGGCCGGAAGCTGGTATGCGGTTGACATCGCCGCGGCGTTTGAGTCTGGCATCATAAACGGCAAGACTCCGGAGCTCTTCGGACCGAATGACACGATCACGAGAGAGGAAGCGGCAGTGATGTTGCTACGGGCTTACGAGAAGCTGGTCGGAGAGGTGACGATCACATCGAGATATGCATACGAGGATGCCGGGCAGATCAGCCCATGGGCGCTGGAGGCCGTTATGAAAGCCTGGGAGCTTGGTCTGATGGTTGGCAAGGGTGCGAATCGTTTCGACCCGCAAGGCCTTGTCACGAGAGCAGAAGGAGCCCAGTTGATGGTAAACTTCATATCGTTGTTGGATGATTGATGCCTGGGCCCGCCCGCAGGAGTCTTCCTGCGGGCGGGCTTGTGTGTTTATCGGATTACCATCCCATGCGTTTGCGCAAGGAAGTGATCTGTGCGGTATGATGCTCGTTGTGCCAGACGAAGAAGGCGAGAGTGGCATCGAGCGTTGTCGGGCCGTTCACCGGGTGGACGAAGGTGCGGGCGAACTGGTCTGCTGACAATGAGCGCCACATCGCAACCCAACGTTCGATCAGAGCTTCTACCAGACGAACCGACACTTCGGGGTGCATCTCTCTGCTGTCCGCTGTCTCCGCCCACAGTTTTTCCTCAAACGGCTTCACGGGGGGCGCATCCTCCGTCAGCCCCAGCTTCGTGCGGATATAACCGTTCACGCAGGCATCGGCGATATGATGTACTGTTTGACGAACCGTCCAGCCGCCAGGACGATAAGGGGTGTTGAGCTGCTGCTCGTCCAGTCCTGTAATCGCGGCGCGCAGATTGGCAGCTGAAGCGTGGAGCCGTTCGATCAACTGCTGTCTGAGCTCAGGCGTAAATTCGGATGGCGGTTGGTATGGGCCGATGGGATACTGCAATGGTGTGAGGTCGTTCACGATGGTACCCTCCGTTCATGATTAGAATCAGGATCAATTAGGTCGGTCATGGTGATCATTTCCATTATACATTGGGACAATGGGGATGAAAACCTGCGGTTATTGGTTGCGGTGAAGGTACACATTGTGCTACAATACAAATGTTGTCTGTATAGATGTTTGGGAGGAATTGCAGTGGATATCGCATTGAAGATCCTTTTGGTGATCGTTTCCTTGGCATTAATACTCGTCGTTCTCTTGCAGAAGGGCAAGAGCGCTGGCTTATCTGGAGCTATCAGCGGCGGCGCTGAGCACTTGTTCGGCAAGCAGAAGGCTCGCGGCCTTGACTTGATCCTATCGCGCTCGACAATGGTGCTTGGTACGCTGTTTGTCGTGCTATGTATCATCGTTTCCTTTGTGGTCGGTTAACCGGACACGGATTGGATTGCATACGAATGGTTCATACTAAACGGCAGGAAGAGTTCCTGTCGTTTTTTATATGCATACAAGGTGGAATATTATGGTGGGTGATCGTGCGATGGACGGCGAGTGGAAATCAACCGCCCCCTTCTACATGGAAGGCAGCGGCATGAACAAGCGCGTCTGCCTGCTGCTGATCCATGGCTTCACGGGCAATCCCGGAGACTTTCGCAGCATGGCTAAGTATATGAATGATGCTGGATATACGGTGCAGGCGATCCGGTTGCCCGGCCACGGCACCACGCCGGAAGAGATGCGCCGCACGCGATGGGAGGACTGGTGGAGGCATACGCTGGTCAGCTATGACCTGTTGCAGGGACTTGATGCATCGCGGATCATCGTGCCTGTTGGGTTCTCCATGGGCGGCCTGCTGGCGATGAAGCTGTCTCTCTTCAGGCCGGTCGCCGGAGTAGTAACGCTGGCAGCACCGATCATGCTGCGGGACCGGAGGATTCGGTATGCGGGCATCGTCAGGTTCGTGAAACGATATATCCACAAGCAACCCGTGATCAGCGAATATCTCCTCCAGGAACGGGGGGCTTACGTTAAGACGCCGCTCGATTGCGTGCATAGTCTGTATAAGCAGATCCGTCTCATGAAGCGATTGATCGCGGGCGTGCATGTGCCGCTCTTCATCGGACAAGGTCTGGCTGACGGCACGGTCGATCCGCGAAGCGCCGACTATATATACAGGACCGTCGCCTCGCGGCAGAAGACGCTTCGCTACTATCCGGAGACATCCCATGCGATCATGGCCGACATCTCGCACATGGAGCTGTACAGGGACGTGAAGGAGTTCGTGGCCGGGCTCAGCCGCCTATATGGCGCAGCAGAGGGCGATACGCGAGCCGGTATAAGTGCAGAGAGTGCTGTACCAGCGGATATGAATGCGTGGATCGATACGTATCAGGATCTGACTCACCAGCCGACGTTGGTCTGAACGACAGCGGGTTTGTAGTTAGGCGCACATCCAAGCAGTTCTAACGGCGGATTCATGGCCACCCATCGTCCGGCAAGGAGGCGGAGATGGAGCATGGGGTTCATGATACATGTAGTGAATGATTTATCGGAAGATTTGAAGAAGGGTATGAACGTTTAGGTGTATCAGATGATTGAGAAGATGGTAATGAATGAGTTGCACAAGAGAGATGGAGTGGTGGGGCGAGCATGATCGTTACGGAACAGCAAGTGTTGGAATTTATGAGGGAAACGGCGTATAAGCCGATGACGTATCAGGAGTTGGAGAGGCATTTTCAGATCGAAGGGGCCGATGAGTTCCGGAGTTTTCTGAAATTGCTGAATGATCTGGAACAACGCGGCGAGATCCTGCGGACACGCTCGGACCGCTATGGCGTGCCGGAGCGGATGAACCTGATTCGCGGCCGGTTGCAAACCCATCCGAAGGGATTCGGTTTCCTGATTCCGGATGACAAGGAGCATCCGGATGTCTACATTCACGCCAATGATATGATGAGCGCCATGAACGGCGATACGGTGCTGGTGCGCGTCACCTCGAAGGGGGCGGCCGGAGGCAAGCTGGAAGGGGAAGTCGTGCGGATCGTCACTCGCGCCAATACAGAGGTGGTCGGCACGTTCCAGAGCTTCGAGAGCTACGGCTTCGTGATTCCCGATGACAAGCGGATCGTGAAGGACATCTTCGTGCCGCAGGAAGCGATGAAGGGCGCGGTTGAAGGGCAGAAGGTCGTCGTCAAGATCGTCAAGTACCCGGAAGGCCGATCGCTCGCCCAGGGGGAAGTAATCGAGATCCTCGGACACAAGAACGACCCTGGCGTGGATATCCTGTCGATCATCCGTAAGCACGGTTTGCCGGAAGCTTTCCCGCCTGATGTGTTGGCGGAGGCCGAGCAGATACCGGACAAGATCACGGAGAAGGATCTTGTCGGGCGGCGTGACCTGCGCAACTGCGGCAAGCGGATCGTAACGATCGACGGTGAGGATGCTAAGGACCTTGACGACGCGGTGCACGTCGAAAGGCTGCCGAACGGCGGCTACCGGCTTGGCGTACACATCGCGGACGTCGGATATTATGTGAAGGAGAAGTCGAAGCTTGACCAGGAAGCGTACAACCGCGGGTGCAGCGTGTATCTCGTCGACCGCGTCATCCCGATGTTGCCGCATCGTCTGTCGAATGGCATATGCAGCCTGAATCCGAAGGTGGACCGTCTGACGCTGTCCTGCGAGATGGAGTTCGACGACAAGGCAAGGCTGGTAAGGCACGACATCTTCACGAGCGTCATACGCACTGTGGAGCGGATGACGTATACGAACGTGCGCAAGATCTTGACCGAGGAAGATCCAGAGCTGATGGAGCGTTACCGCGATCTCATCGACGACTTCCGCCTCATGGAGGAACTGGCGATGAAGCTGCGTGCCAACAGGATGGCGCGCGGCGCGATCGACTTCGACTTCCAGGAAGCGAAGGTGATCGTGGACGAGAATGGCAAGCCGATCGAAATCGTGAAGCGGGAGCGGTCGGTCGCCGAGCAGATCATCGAAGAGTTCATGTTGGCGGCGAATGAGACGGTGGCGGAGCATTTCTTCTGGCTGAAGGTGCCGTTCTTGTATCGCATCCACGAAGACCCGGACAGCGAGAAGATGATGAACTTCATCCAGTTCATCAGCAACTTCGGCTATGTCGTGCGCGGCAAGGGGAACAGGGTGCATCCGCGCGCGCTGCAAACGCTGCTCGAGGAGATCAAGGACACGCGCGAGGAGACGGTCATCAGCACGATGATGCTGCGCTCGATGAAGCAGGCGAAGTATGATCCGGAGAGCCGCGGTCACTTCGGCCTGGCTGCGGAGTTCTACACGCACTTCACATCGCCGATCCGCCGTTATCCGGACCTGGTCATCCATCGCATCATCCGCGAGGTGATCGAGAACGGCGGCCAGTTGAGCGATGCGCGTGAGGAGTATCTCGCCAGCCGCATGCAGGATATCGCCGATCAATCCAGCGAGCGGGAGCGGATCGCCGTAGAGGCCGAGCGTGACACCGAGGCGCTGAAGAAGGCGGAGTTCATGCTCGACAAGATCGGCGAGGAGTTCACCGGCATCATCAGCAGCGTGACCAACTTCGGCATGTTCGTGGAACTCGATAACACCGTCGAAGGCTTGATCCGGCTCAGCTATATGACGGATGATTATTACCACTTCCATGAGCTGCAGATGGCGCTGATCGGCGAGCGGACGTCGAAGATCTACCGGATCGGAGACGAGGTGCGGGTGCGCGTGCTGCGCGTCAACATGGATGAGCATACGATCGACTTCGAGCTGGTGGAGGCGCATCGCCGTCAGGAGGTGCCGCATGTCATCTATGAAGCCCGGAAAGGCCGCAAAGGTGGCGGACGCGGTGAGCGGGGAGATCGCGAGCGCGGCGGCGGTTATGTGGCGTCGGGTCGTGGCGTGGGAGCGGCTGGCAACAGTGGCGGCAAAGCTCGGCGCGCCAGTGATGGTCGTGATGTTGGCGGCGGTGTGTCTGGCGCTGGCACGAGTGGCAATGAAGGCTACGTGGACTTCTGGGGATTCACCAGCAAGCATGGCCGTCATGGTCACGGTCATGGAGGCTCAGGCGGCGGAGCTGGAGTGGGCAAGTCCCAAGCTCGCAGCGGCAAGAGCAAGAACGGCAAGTCTTCAAGCAAGGGCAAGTCCGGCAAGGGAAGCGGCAAGAACAAGGGTACGCGGGCATAAATGGCTATCGCAGTTGCAGCCCTGGCAACCTTCACGGCGGAGCCCGGTTTTAACCGGGCTTCCGTGCCGGACAGTCCGCTGCTTGTTGAGAAGGACTGATTCCCGTTGCCCAGGTGGATTCATTCTGCTATTGTCCAGGCATGCTGATCTGGTGTGATCGAAGACGCAGGGAGGGGGGGTTAGCAATATGTGTGGATAACTCTCGTCAGGAAGGGGCAGATGCGGATGGATGTAGGTTCACGAGTAATGTGCCGTGGATGATGCCATTTGATCAGGGGTGGTTCTGGGAAGCTGGCTTCTTAACGCGTTATGTGTCGAGTGATGAATCATGTGTACGAGCCACATAGGGTCATTATCCCCTTAGATCAGGTGGTCGGAAGGCGCGAGGTTGCGGTCTGGGGTATTGGCGCATGAACTTATTTTTTAAGGTGGTTAACCAAGAGGGGGAGTTGGTTCCGGTGGACGCTTTGATGGTTGTCACGGTGTGTTAATTTATGCCGGATACAGGTTTTGATAGGGGCGGGTTACGAAGCCGATGGTTCATGTGGGTAAGATGCAACCGTTGGTTGCTCGGATGGCGAAAGATTGTTGGGTTAACGAATGATGGTTCTTGATTTCGTCTATTTAAGTTGATACAATACTTTTTACTCGGCATTTGAGGATGCTGATCGATATGGGCTCTTAGCTCAGTTGGTAGAGCAGGTGACTCTTAATCATCTGGTCCAGGGTTCGAGTCCCTGAGAGCCCACCATGATTGCCTATTGGTCGACAGGTTGGTCTAATGGAAAGTTGAAGTATGGGCTCTTAGCTCAGTTGGTAGAGCAGGTGACTCTTAATCATCTGGTCCAGGGTTCGAGTCCCTGAGAGCCCACCATGATTGCCTATTGGTCGACAGGTTGGTCTAATGGATAATTGAAGTATGGGCTCTTAGCTCAGTTGGTAGAGCAGGTGACTCTTAATCATCTGGTCCAGGGTTCGAGTCCCTGAGAGCCCATCATGTTTGCCTGTTGACGATCATGATGTCAGATTTAGCGGAGTGTTGTGTCGGGAAGGAGAGTGAGCGTGTATGGCGAAGAATCGTGATGGCAAAGTATTGGCGCAGAACAAGAAGGCGAGCTTTGATTATTTTATCGAAGAGACCTATGAAGCCGGGATCGTACTGACTGGTACGGAGATCAAGTCGTTGCGCCAAGGTCGTGCGAATATGACCGACAGCTTCGCTACCATTCGCAATGGGGAAGCCTTCCTTCATAACATGCACATCAGTCCCTTCGAGCAGGGCAATCGGTTCAATCCGACTGACCCGACCAGAACGCGCAAGCTGCTCCTGAAGAAGGTTGAGATCCGTAAGCTCATCGGTGCATCCAAACAAGAGGGCTATACGCTGGTGCCGCTGAAGATATATATCCGCAACGGTTACGCCAAGGTGCTTATCGGCCTCGGTCGAGGCAAGAAGCAGTACGACAAGCGCGACGTTATGGCGAAGCGGGATGCGGATCGTCAGATTCAACGGGCACTGCGCGAGAAACAGAAGATCGCAAGATAGGATGGTGTTCCATCCTGCACCTCGCTTGCCATTAAGTCATCGTCCATCTGCATGAACGAATATGTTATAATGGAGATGTGATGATGACATCCTAAGATGAAGTTGCTTAACAGCTCAGACATCCCAGTTTGATGCCGTAAGTTGGCGCCTGATTCTTAACCGAGTTACTTTTCTCATGCGGGGGCGTTTTTGGATTCGACGGGGATAGTTCGAGCATGAGTAGCGGGTAGTGGGGTCGCGGCCGCTTTAACAACGCGAATGCCAAATGTAAATGGCAAACAACAACCTTCTTACGCTGTAGCAGCCTAAGAAACTGCTCGCGTGCTTCTACCCAGCATCGCCCATGTGCCGGGATAGGGGCTCAACTTTAGTGGGCTACGCTGTCCGATCTCCGTCTGTGGTCGGCTGAAGAAGATAATCAGACTAGCCTGATGAGTAGCGGGTGACTTGGCAGCTCTTCAGGCGAACCATTCTCAAGTCACTACACCCGTAGAAGCTTGTGTGGCGTTATCTTCGGACACGGGTTCGACTCCCGTCGCCTCCACCATACCCATCAGAAAAGACACCGTGTCAGGTGTCTTTTCTGCGTTTTCGGTATTCGTGGTGGTTACAAAACCTGCGTAGCCATTAGATTTTTGCCGCTTCTGGGCTCGAATACGAAAAATTTCTGATGGTGTTCATAGTGGAGCCGCCACGCATGCGTAACTCAGCCCAAATCAAAAGGGCCTGGAAATAATAAATCCAGGCCGAACATATAACTATTAACTAAATTTTTGCAACTACATCCCTCTGCTTAATTTGTTCAACTAATTTTGCAATTTCAGCTTCCCTGTCCCAAATGACACTTGAACGCCCTGCAATGATCATTTCTGACTTGAGAAGCACTTCATTTGAGTTGTACTTATACCTAAACAGTAGAGACTGTCCCGTTTCTACATCTTTACAATACATGTCAACGATAATATAACCATCGCGCTTGTACAATGATATTTCGTCGTAATTTTCTTCAGTAATGTTATTTGCCAATACAAAAGGAGGTACTCCTTTATTGGCAAGAACTTGTGCCAACATTTTTTTCAATCCAGGGGAATTAGACAAGACGCTTCCTCCTTTCGGTCAATAATAATTTCATTCTAAAGTCTTTCCGATAAATACGCTACATATTTTTCAGCTAAGGGTCTCGCTCGTTTAAAATCATCAATCGACCATTCTTTCCTTGGATAACCAATCGCTCTGAGTAATTGCTCGTTAATTATTTTCACGCAAAGGCCATCAAGTGCAAGATTTGTATCACGATAATATCCTAGCTTAATTGCGATCTCTCCCGCCTTTGCTTTTGGGTCTAAACCCTTATCTGTTAGTATGTCAGCAACTTCGTTTTCTATAAATGACTTTAACTCTTGTCGCCGTTCTTTTAATTCAAGATCAGGTCGTTTTGATTTAGCTATATCCTCAAACGTAGATCCTTCGATCAATTTGATTATTTCATCGGTGATCGTAATACCCGTTGATTTCAATGCTTCTAATGCTTCTTCAGTTTTACTTTTACTTAGTTTGATAGCCTCTTCGTATTCTTCAATGATACTCTCATCACCGACGAAAGATTCAAGCAGTTCTCTATAGGTTTCTGATTGCATTGCTAGTCCCACATCTAGACTGGAGTTATCGACATCGGAACTATTATCTGATTGATCACCGGTCAAATATTTTTCTAAGCGATCGATAATTTCGGCTTTTTGTTGTTCTTTACTATAGTATTCCCATAATTCCTCCAGTCCCAACGCATTGTGATACACTAAATGTGCTACGTTATCAATATGAGGATTTTTAGCATCTGGAATCGCTCTTAAAGCTCTGCCCGCAAATTGTGCATATGCGGACAAACTTTTGAACGGCCTAAAAATAGCGGCTATAGATATATATGGATGATCGTAGCCTTCCCCTAGCATTCCTACATTAACGATGGCATGAGTACGATCATTATGAAAATCAGAACGTGCCCGATCTTGTTCATCAGGTTCCATCTCGCTATGTATTATTGAAGTGGGGCAACCTTCTGCTTCGTATAGGGATTTGATTTCTCTTGCATGATCAATAGAGCAAGCTACAGCAATAATTTTATGTGGGATTCCAGTAGCCTCTCTCTTCTCTGACATTATCTGAAGACTCCGTTTTACAACGGCCTTACTACATTGAGTTGAATAAGCTACTGTCCTCTCAACCCAGTCACTATCCTTTAGTTTTAATACTTCTTCTAAACTTAAATCTTCTTCGTAACCTTCTACTCTGAATGTTAATTCATCAGGTATATACTCCATTTTTACAAGTTGCTTTACGTACCCTTTTATCATAGCGCGGCTAAGAGGATACGAATAAACCTCTTCTGCGTATATTTCTCTTCTGTCTGATCTAAAAGGAGTGCCCGTAATTTTAACTATTTTAGCGGAGCTAAAGTACTCCTCAACCTCAACCCATGAAGGAGCGGGCGAATGATGAGCTTCATCGATAATAACCATATCAAAAAAATCTCTCGGCACTTTTTGTAACAACGAACTAGTGTTATGCGATTGCAACCGGTGAATATTAGTAATCACAATTTTTGCTTGCTCCAATGTCCTTGGGTCGCCTTCATATTCGATAACTTCGGGCAGTTTCGACGGTATATTAATTACTCTACGATTCCACCAAAAATTATGTTCATATCTTGGGTCAAGGCTATCCGTAACAGTGCTTCTAATAGTACGATTAGGAGTTACAATCAGAACGCGATTTTCGGCTATTCCATATGGTAAGATTGCCATAAGCCCTGTTTTACCTACCCCGGTTGGTAATGTGACTAAAGCAGGCTTACGACTAGATTCCGTCTCAAAATACTCCTTGACCCTAAGATATCCTTGTATCTGGGGTTCTCTTAAATTGGGGTTTCCTTCGATATGGGCGAACGTATTCTTAAAGTACATATTCTACAGTCCCCCTCGGACATGATAAACAAACTTTAACAAAGGATCACAACTATTGAGAACATACGACACCCATTAGGTGCTTCTACTTTACTTCTTCGTAAATATGCTTCCAGTTTAGTGAATATTTGAATACCTATATTGTAAATTTATACTTAAATCTTCAATTTCCTTCACACCACCTTCACTTTATTTTTACTTCTTTACTTCCCTTTTTCATCGGAGCCTTGCATAATGGGCACTCTTTCTTCGGCAATTCCGCTTCCTCAAAGGTTCTAATGCGTTGCCATGCGTTGCACGTTTCGCTGGTACAAATCCATGCATATACAGTTTCGGTTTTTGGCTTTTCGACAGAGGAAGTTCTGTTTGCCGACGCTGGTTGCTGTCGCAGTGTTTCAGCTCCGCTCATTGAGTGTTGGGGAAAAGCCTCTAATATAAACCTCGATACCGCCGCCTTCTTCCCTCGATAATATGCCGGCGAGCTGATGATCAGCTCATCCCTGGCGCGGGTGACAGCAACGTAGGCCAATCGGCGCTCCTCTTCCAGCGCGGCAGTAACTTTATCGCGGCCTTCGTGCGCAGTGAATACGTCGTTCATCCGTTCCGCATCAAAAATGGAACTGTGCGGCATGTTGCCTTCGGACGCTCCTATCAGGCATACTACCGGGAATTCCAGCCCTTTGGACTTGTGGATCGTCATCAGCGAAACCTTGTCGGCATCATCGTCTTTGTGACGACGATCCAACGCTTTCCGTTTTTCCGCAACTTCCCCGATAAAGGCAACAAACTCTTCAATGGAGGAAAACCGTTTCGCCGACGATTCCAACTCATCCAGCGTTTCGCGCAACGTTTCTTTGTGATGCGTCAGTTTGCTTCGTTTGTTCGTCTCCAGATATTGATCGTAAAACTCGTGGCGCATTTGTTGAATTGCATCGAGCGGCTTCAACGATTTCAAAGACTTGATCAGCTTGAGACGTTCCATGAGTTTCTCTTTCTGAAAGTCCTTGAGGTCGGAAAACGACATCAGGTGGATAAGCGGCCACTTTTTCTTTTGCACCGCCTCCTGATCGTGGATGAACTGCATGCCTGACTCACGGTTGATGTACAGTGTCGGCAAGATGCCTTCCATCGCCTCATATTCCTTCGGATTTAAGGCAAGACGAATATGATCGATGAGCGGCTTGACGATCCAATGATCGTAGAACGATTCATCACTCCCGTAATCGACAAACGGAACGTCCTCCATGACAAACTGTTCGATGATTGCCCGGCTGTTGCTCGCTGTTCGATACAGGATGGCAAAATCGCCGAAGTTCCGTTTTCCCTGCTTTGTTTGACGCAGGATGTAATTCGTGATCGTTTCCGCCTCATCATCGGTATTTTTCGGTCGGAGATATTGCGGTGTTGTTTTGCTTTGTCTGGTCGCCTTCAGCGTCTTCTTTTTCCGCCGCGCATTATGCCGGATCACCTCGTTGCCGAGTCCGACGATACTGCTCGTGGAGCGGTAGTTAATATCCAGCGTAATCGTTTTGGCGTCTGGAAACACCTTGTCAAAGTTCAGAATAAATTCATTCCTCGCTCCGTTAAAGGAGTAAATCGTCTGGTCGTCGTCGCCGACGATCATCAAGTTGCGGTGCGGTTCGACGATCATCTTGATCAACTCATACTGCACCATGTTGGTGTCCTGAAATTCATCAACCATGACATAGAGAAAACGCTTTTGCAATGCCGCCAACAGCGACGGCTTCTGTTGAAGCAGTTTGTAAGCAATCAGCAACACATCGTCAAAGTCGATTTTGTCATTGGCGGCCTTCCATTTCTCGTATTCGGCAAATATCTGTTTCAGTTCTTTTTCTTCGTCGCTTGATTCCGGCAGGCTGTCCACATCGACCATCTGCATTTTGTATGCAGAGAGCAGGGACAGCAATGACTCCGGCTGATAAGCGTCCTGCAAGCCCATCTCGCGCAAAATGCGTTTGAGCAGGATATGCTGGTATCGGGTTTCGCTCAGGATGTCCTGCGTCACGCCATGCTTTCGGATAATTTGCAGAAAGAACGAATGAAACGTGCGGGCTTGGATGGTTGCGGCGATGCTTTCGTTCAGTCCGGGCAAACGTGCGATTCGCTCGCGCATTTCCTCCGCCGCTTTTTTGGAGAACGTCACCAGCAAAATGTTTCTCGGATCGACATTGCGGACAGCAATGAGATAGCCTGTCCGACATACCAAGACGGATGTTTTTCCTGATCCCGCTCCCGCAAGTGTCAGCAGAGGCCCTTCGAAATGACGCACCGCCTGTATTTGCGGTTCATTGAGATATATCCCCCGCTTTTCCAGTGACCGAAAGAAAGAAGCGTCGCTGTCGGCACTGGAGATGAGGTCTTTGCTTGTTTTCGTTGTTGCCAAGTCCGCATTCGGTATCATACGGCTTCCCGCTCCGTGCGGTGTGTTGAAAAACGTTAGATTGCTCAAAAAATCACCTTATTTAACTCTCGTAGCTCGTGGTTTCGTTACTCTTTCTTTGCGTTCTTTTCTCCATCGGCTGATCATATCATGGACGGTCAGTCCGTTGATCAGACGGATACGCAACGATTCGGCGGCTTCTCTGGCCGCTTGCGTAAAGTTACTCGTCGTGATGATCCATGCGTCGTAGCAACCGTAAATCTGTTTTCCGGCTTTAAGCCTCAATACAATGTCGTTGCCGACATCCTGCTTCCATCGTTTGCATTGCACAGCGATTTTATATCCTTCCTTGCCCTTCAAAATCAGATCGACTTCGTGATCGCCGGAGGCGCCGACTCGCTCGACAACGTATCCTTTATCTCTGTAGTACAATTCCATGAGACGTTCAAAATCGGTTCCAGACAGCGTATCGATATCCGCATTGATGATTTCCTCGTCCGTCAATTTGCGTTTTGTCCTGGAGGCGTTATCCTGTTTTGCGGTTGCCTGAACTTTCCGCCTGGTTGATTGTTGAGCCGAAGCTTTAGTATTTTTGGCGGATTTCCTCCTGTTGCGCGTCCATACCGCCCCGGTGATTTCCGCCACGAGTATCGCTATGAGCGGAAAAATGATCAGGAAGCTCCAGTGCAGTCCGGGAATGATAAAGAAATACAAAGCAAATCCGAACAACCCGAAAAGTCCGCGAAGAAAATTGGCAATTTGCCTGCCTTCGGAATAGTACGTTCTTGCCACGTTGATCCTCCCAATTCACACTCGATCTACTTGATTTTACCATAGTTTCTTAGGTCTTTGTTCCCGAAATTTGAATTGGGAGTGATTCTTCGATTATCCGGTCACTTTCCCGCTCCTCCTTGCCAAACCGCTGAATCTACCGAGGATCTGAACAAAAAAACAGAGCGGTCGGCACATATCCCGCCAACTGCCCTGCATCCACTTTTCATATATCCGAAAAAATCGAAAAATGTAACGAACTCAGCGAAAATTTTTCGATAACTCTGTAACAACGGTACCCGCTTCGATCAACAATCGCAGAATTTCATCGTTGTGTGTGATTTTTGCAAGCATTACACCCTATATCGGATCGGCGCCCGGAATGCTTCTTTGCGTTTATGCCAGATATCGAGCCCACAAATAGATGAACAATACAATAAAACCGATCAGCGCGGCGGATAACGCCCATCTGCGGATGTTTCTGATCTGCGGCTGGCGTTTTCTGTTCAAGTCCCGTATCAACTGCACCTGCTCGTACAAAAATGCAATATGCGAAGCCGTTCTTGTATGCGTTCCTTTTGCCCGATCCAGTTCATCCAGTATTTCGTCCATGACTTTTACGTTTTGCGCATGATACATCGCCAGCGTCAGCACCAGTTTGATTGTCGTCTGCTGGGTCTGGGTCAAGTCGCGCATCAGCGAAATCATTTCCCGGTGCGAATTGCCGCTGACGATATCCCACATGCGTCCTAGAAAACCCCGATTCTCCAGCCTGTCCAACCGGTATTCAATACTGGCAAGTTGAGACAGACATTCATTGACGATCGACCGCACTTGTGATTCGTCCACAAGCCGCGGATTGTTTTTGATGGTCTCCTGTACCTGCCGCTTATTTGGAATGCTCACTGCATTTGCAGGTAATTGGCTCAAGGTGATTCCTCCCCTTTCATCAGGTTGCGCATCGCATCCAGCCTGGCAAATATGCTTTCCGCCGATTCGCTGTAATCGATCCGCATGCCATTGTCATGAACCCGCTCCAACCGGGTGTAGATGTCGTCAGCCTGGATACGGTCATTGTACAAATCATCAACCACAGTGACCGCTCTGGCCAATGCATGGCTGTTCATTTCGGAAATATGCGCAATATAAACCGCTCCGTTGTTCACCATTTGCACATTGGCGTGAACGGCCCCGGTCAGCTTCATGACTTCGCCGAACATACCGTCGCCATATGCTTCATCGAGCAATCGACGGAGTGTAAAGCCAACGGTGTAGCCGATACCCGCTCCAATCAACCCTCCGGGAATAAAGAGCGATAATCCCGCCAGCGCACTGCCCGTAACGGCTCCTTTGACGCCGTTTTTGGCCAATTTCGATTTCATCTCATCGAACGTGATGTTGCCGGATTTGTACCGCAAGTATGTAATCAGCCCGGATACGGTGACGGAGATGGCCGCGCCGATGCCTGCGCCGCTGATCAATTCTCCGGCAACTGCCCCCGGAGTCATGCCGACTGCCAGTTGCCCGTTCAAAATCTTGTCGCTCAGTTCCTGTGCGGATTGCAGATTGTCCTGCAACGTTCCCATCACTTTGGTCGGATTCGGAATGCCGAGCTCATGCGCACGGTCGATCAATTCCTGCGGGCCGACAAGCACGGTTGTCGGTTTGTAATGGTCGTTGCTCAGAAAATCCTCCAGCGTCTGGTCGATGCTGTCCGCGGAACGCAATGTCTTGATCTGGTACTCGTTGACGATATCTCCTGTGAACCGGTTGATCTCAACAGCGTCGATGCCGGGATTGTTGCTGATGATCCTTCCATCCGCATTGCGCGGAAAATCCGTCTTCGTAAACAAACTGCGGATGTCACCCTGCATCTCTCTGATGAAGTCCACTTCCCCGGCGGCGTCGCCCTGAATGCGGCTCAGCGCATTAGCCCCTGCGTTGTTGCTCATTTGCAAGCGTTCAGATAGCCATTCCTTAAAGCCGTCGGCTGACTTGTATGCGTCCATGTTGGGGAATTTGTCTTGCAGGGTTTGCGCAATCTTAACCTCACGGACAAAATCATCCGTGCCTTCAAAAACCCCGGGAATGCCTCCCGTGACAACTTCATAGGTGGGAATGGTGGTTGCCGCGTTGATGAAGTTGGCGACATCCCGTTTTGAAAGATTGTGCGGCAAATGTTTGATGCCGATGCCGCTCATCACATCGTGGAAGTCATGGCAACGTTGGCAAAAGTATTTCCGGTTCATATCTGCCCCCCCCTTCGCCGCCATCTGTAAAAAGAGAGGGAGCAGATGCTCCCCCGACATTGGTAAATATACCTCTACAGGTTAATCCGCCGGATAGCCTTGTTGCCGTCGTCGTAAACAATGACGTTTCCGTTGCTGTCAAAGGCCATATGCTTGATTTTTTGAATCGGGTTGCCGTCGTTGTAGGTCAGGTCTTTCCCGTCAATGAAGGTGGTTAATTTGCCGTCGAGGCTCAGTTCATAGATCGTGGTGCCGCTGGATAAATAAAACTTGCCGTTTTGGACGGTTACCGAATCAAAGGTCATATTGTCAAACGATACAATGGTTTCGACTTTTCGCGGAAACAGTTGAATCCGGGTCAACCGGTTTTTGGGATCTGAAGATTGATACCCTTTGCCGGTATCGAAAACATATATGCTTTCATCCGTGCTGATCACATCCATCGGGAAATCATGTGCATAGAAAGTATAGCTGAAAGATGCAGATGTATTGTCATTTGAAGTGCCGATCAATTCCGCTTGAGAGTTCATTGTTGCTTTGTAAATGTTGGAGTTCCTGTATTCGTTGTAATAATAGTCCTCGCCTCTGCCGTATATAAACTCGTTGTTATTATTGATACGGAAAAAGCGATAATCTGTAGTACCTCCCCGGTTCAAAGGATCTGCAAAATAGTTCTCATACGCCGATAATTTGACCTCAGGCGTCAATTCAAAAATTTCCGTATAGTATTCTTCCGGTTGTGCGTATCCGACCCGCGCATATCCAAGAAGGTACAGACTGTTGTTTGCAAAGCTGTAAGCCAGTTTTTTGGGAACAAATTGTGTGTGGCTGATATGGGTGACATTCCCGTCCGCCGTATAGTCCCAGTCAAATGACGCATCCACTTGCCGGAATGTGCTCACAGTGCCGTTAGAAATATCGAATTTACGTACCTTCCGGGCTTCCTCATCGAGAAAATACACATTGTTGTCCTTGTCCACGGCCAGACTGTCCACTTCGTTAATTTTCGCCGTATGTACAGGCCCGTCCACATCTCCTTGACCGGTCCCGCCAACAAGCGTATCAACGCTGAATTTCGTCCTTTGTGAAGGCTGTTGCGGTTGCGCTGGCGATTGCGGGTCAACCGGCGTTGTATCCGGCTCAGTTACCGGCGCTGGTGTGGTTGGAGCGGTTTGATCTCCTCCTCCGACGCCTTTGTTGTCGTTGCCGTACATAAATGCCCGCCAAAGCATTGCGGCGGCTTCGGCCCTGGTGATGCTGTTTTGCGGGCGGAACGTTTCATCGGGAAAGCCCGAAACAATGCCGTTCTCGACAGCGATGGCAACGTAGTCCTTCGCGCTTTCCGAAATGCCCTCGTAATCCGTGAACATCGCTTCAATGATGGAACGATTGGCCAGACGCGCGACATCGTACCCCTTCAGCTTGACAATGGCGACGGTAATATCTTCCCGAAGCGCCGGTGCCGTCGGATTGTAGATGTATTCGCCGTTTGCCGTTCTGTAACCGGTAAGGTAGTCTTTGGCGGTCTCAATCCAGGGCGAGCTCCAGTCCGTCACCTTGACGTCGCTGAACGACGAATAGTTGACCTTCTTCGGTTGCAGTCCAGCCGCTTTGACGATAATGGTTGCAAATTCAGCGCGGGATATCGTCCTGTCCGGGCGGAACTTATGATCCGGATAACCTTCAAACACTTTCCTGTTCACCAGGTCCGCGATGTATTTGTACGCCCAATGGGTGCTCGGCAAATCGCTGAACGATACTGTCGGCGTGTTCTCCGGCATGTTCTGAAGCTCTTCGCCGTATTCAACCGGTGCCGCTAACACTGTTCCGGTTAAGCTGAATATCATGAGAATTGCCAGCAGTGCAGATGTGATTCTCTTATGTACCATTTTCATCCCTCCGTAAAGCCATGAATCTGCCGTACAAACAGGTCTGCATTGCCAATGGACTGAAAAATAAAAAAGACCGGGATGGGCATAATCATGCCTGGCATGACTTGTCCCTTGTATAAGGTTATCTTTCATTTCATTCAGTCGCTGAACGAATCCCCCCTTGGTGGAAATTGTTGAATCTTGGCAATTCAACTCAAGGCCATTATACAATAAACTTCACTTTTAAGTGTAGTCTTAGTGTCACTATGATAGGACAAAAGTCGCAATCACACTCTACTAAGCTGAAGTAGAGGTGATACATAATGGAATTTAAGCAAATGGTAGGTGAACAAATCCGAAAGGTACGAAAGTTAAGAGGGATGACGCAGGAGCGTCTGGCGGAACAATCCGGCCTCAGCTTCAGCTATATAAGCGATGTTGAGCGCGGTGCCCGCAATATATCGCTGGAATCGTTGGGCAAGATTATCAATGCTCTGGGTGTAAAACCCGCTCAACTGTTTGAGGATATAGATGAAATCACGGACCATTCCGGGAATGGCGAAATACATCACAAGATCGAAGACTTGATCACTTTGCTGAGCAAGCGTCAGATTGAAGAAGTGGACTTCGTTCTGACAGTGGCCCGTGAATTTCTAAACACCATCGACCGGAAGAACCGATGAATATATTTTTTGTACGGCAATAACCGGCCCTATATGGAGGAAAAATGATATACATTTTCCGGCGGTACCCCCATGCATAATTGAAGGAGGGGGGCCTGCCGTTTCATGCCCCACCCGGTTGCATAGGACTGTTGTCTGCTGATCTGGCAGATAGCAGTCCTTTTTTTGTTTTCCGGAAATTATTTGACAGCGAGGACACGCGGCAAGGTGAGAGGCTTGCCCACCACAAGATCGTTGAGCAGACATGGAAAGGAGGTGAACGCCAATGGTTGTACGCAGGGGATTGCCTGAAGAATTGCAGACGTTGCTGAAGAGGCTGGTTGCCAACGGCAATGTGCGAATCGCAGGCACGTTGCTGTACGCATGGTTCAGACGCTGTTGGGAGCTGGACGATGAGACAGCGGCCTATTTCATGCGGCGGTACTTTGAGAAGTATTTCAGCCGGCAACTGCAATCTCATCGAAAACGTGCTGGCGCAAAGTGACCGCCGGTTCCAGACCAAAACAAGGAGGTGAGTCGGAGATGGATTATCAGGCATTCAAACGCAACAGCCAAAAGGAATATCTCGGTTACTGCGAGCTGAAAGGCTTTGTGTACAGCGTTCGGATCGACAACGACAAATACGCTGTCGTTGCCGTGAAGAACGGAAAGGTTGAGGTTTTGATCACGTACCGCGTGAAGTGCAAAGTATCCGTCTAATCATTGCTCGATGCGGGCGATGGATGGGCGGATTTTTTATTGCCGCGAGAAGGAGGTGACCTGCACATGGACCGTCTGCAAATGCTTCAGGAGCAGAAACAATTCTGGCTGTCGGTGAAGCGCACGATGGACAAGGATGCCCCGATGCATACAGAGGAAGGCATGCAGTATGCCCGCGTGCTCACGAAACTGGTGCTCATTGAACTGGAGATCGAACAGATTGAAAAAGAAAAAGCCGCCCGGTAATCGAGGCGACCAAAAGCATTTCAACTGTTTTTATCCTAACTCAATTGAATCTCATCACGCAAGAGGGAAGCCGATCATGGTTTCCCTCTTGTTGCATGTTTAGGGGAGGTACAATCGATGAATCATTACGAAACCATCAAAAATCTGTTTGCACAGACGTTGGCTGAGCGCCCTAGTTCCTATATTGTTGAGGAACTTTTCTCTCGCTTCCCGTCGATTGCGGAGTTGATGTCGGCCACTGAAAAGGAATTGATGCAGATCAAGGGCATCGGCAAGGCAAAAGCAAAACAGATTTTGGCCGCGCTGGAGCTGGCGAAGAGGCTGAATGCGCCTGCTGAAGCGCCGTACATCATCCGATCCCCGCGAGACGTTGCGCAACTGATGATTCCCGAGATGCGGTATTTGCAAGTTGAGCAATTTGTTGTGCTGTTTCTCAATACAAAGAACGGCGTTATCGCAAAAGAAACCATCTCCATTGGAAGTCTGAGCGCTTCTATCGTGCATCCAAGAGAGGTGTTCAAAGCGGCCATCAAACGGAGCAGTGCTTCGATCATCGCGGTTCACAACCATCCCAGCGGCAATCCGACCCCATCCGCCGAAGACATCCAGATTACAAATCGTCTTGTGGAGAGCGGAAAAATCATCGGAATCGACGTACTTGACCACATCATCATCGGTGACGGGCAGTTCTACAGCTTGAAAGAACATGGCTTAATGTAAACACAGTTCGTGTTACGTGGTATTTCCGGTTCGTGCTGACCGGCGATACCACGTTTCTTTTTATCAATCACAAAACAGAAGCGAGGTTGCAGGAATGAATCGGAAACATATGCTTGCAGAATACGAAAAACTTGTACAGCTTGCGGATGAATTGAGCCGCCAGTCAGCGGCATGCAGGGAAGTCATTGAGGTGATCATCAGCGGAATCTATCATGGCCGCGTTAAATGGCACCAAATGACCATCACAGCGGTCATTTCTGCGATCATGGACATCCAATATGCCTTTGAACTGGAACTGAGGCTGATCGAGGCGCGGAAAGCATTTCTGGCCCGGCTGATAGACCGCGACAATGGCATTAATTGATGCATGCATTTATCCATATACGGGAGGAAATCGCATATGAACATACATGCACTGCAATATTTCATGAATCAATATACCGAATCTGAATCGCGGGAATTTATGCCCACGATGCTTCCTGTACACACATTGAGACCTGAAGATGACTTGAGCGCGGCGGCCAGTGTGGATACATTGGTTTGCATTTCTGTCTTAAACGGCGCCCGCTTCCACATCAGGATTATGCAGAAGTTGACCAGGGATCAGCAAATTCGTTTAGCTTACCTTGCTCAAGCTGTGGAGATGGATTGCGGCTGGCAGACTGCGGCCTTTGCGGAACATCCAGCATTGCCGCCGCACATTCTTCTCATCGACCACCGACGGCGAATTCTGTTCGCAAGTGTCAAAGTGCTTCAGCAAAGCCATGAAGTTGCCGTGAACCTCTCGAGCCATATTGTTGAATACCTGAAAAGCCTCTCTGGCGGCCAAAATCCGGGTTGTGGAGGCTTTTTTGTTTCCGGCAGTACCAGAAGACTATTTGTTGGTCAAACGGCCTCTATTACCCTGATGCTTGACCTGGAGAATGGGCTGAGGTTTCCATCCTTTGTTGCGCTGTCTTCTGACGAGATGACAGTACATGTTGCGACTGCCGGAGATGAAATCTACATCCGGTCGGCTGTGTGGCGGATGATTCATCAAACATGCGAGCCGTTGCCGTTCTATTCGTATCAAGTCGGCATCACGACAGACGCTGAATCGCATATCATTCCTCTGCCCATGCAACTGACGCATGCACTCCGCAAAGCGCCGAAACTGGTGTTCAGTGTATGTGCCATTTGAAATGGCTGGAAATACAACGCACCAAACTTCAACGGAAAGATGGGCCGCTCGCTACCGCTCGCGGCCCTCTTGTCGTTGTTTTGAAGATAAAAAACACCCCTACTGCTAGGGGCCCTTGACGAGCTCACTGCGGATTATTCTCCGTAACCTGGCCATGTAAGTGAAAAAGGAGAGCAGTCCGCTGGCTTATGGAGATGTTAGCGTAGAACTTTATCACAGAAACAAAAGCCAATACAATTTGGATAAGAAAGACTGCAATCGGAGGATATGTATGGCTGTGCAAATTCAAAATTGGAGTAAATTTCTCGTACAAAATAACGCTGGTTCGCAATTTGATATTCAACCGCAATGGTTTATGGTTCAGCGAAAAATTATATCGGAAGTATACCCGGATTTCCCAGACCCTGATACTTTTCGAATTTATTTGTATCTGTGCAAGCACTTTGATCATTACACCAAAAGGTGCAAAAGATCAAAGGAGAAAATTTGCATTGATTTGAATTACACCAAAAAGCAACCGGGAGCCTTGCGGCTAATGAATTATCCGCAAGAAGTAAACTCTGCATTGGCGTGGCTTGAGAATAATCAATTTATCAGAAGAACGAATAAAAACAACCATCAGCCATTCCAATGCGAAATCCTGACAGCTCCTGACTTTGTGCCTAGCATTAATGCATTTGTCAGGCCTGTTAATGTGGAATATGATTGGTATTCACTGAAAGACAACAATCATGGGTATATCATGGCCCCCAATAAGGCATTTGGTGACGCGATTTTGAAGAAGTCGTCTTCTGTTCGGAAAACGTGGACAGACAGAAAGTTGAAGACTTGGCTGTCGTTATACGCTCATACTTGGTTGGAATATTTCGGCGGTGTTGATCCAGATATCGTGACTATTGATTCCAATGGTACGTTGGTTATTTCTGAATGGTTTTGTTGCAACTTGAAGTCCTCAAAAACACAAGTCGGTGATGTCATTGTCTGGCTAATTTCGAGAGGATTACTGAAACCGGTAGAATGTTATTTTGTACATGATGTTTACTATGGTGATGTAGGCTGTTGTAATCCTCCTACTCAAACGTATGATATCAAGATAGTCTTGCGTCCCTATTACTTGATTCAGCATAAGCTCGAAAGTGATGAAATGAAACTAAAATGGGCAGGATGATATTATGACCATCATGCAAACTGTATCTGCTAACTTGGGCAACCGGAAGATTAAGATTCAACATGACGGGGCGTCCCAGATCACAGTATTTGATGAACCGTTGGAAGAACAGTATGAGCATACGAAACGCCGCGTTATAAACGAAGTTCCACTATTACAAAACATCCCGATGATGGATTTTCAAGCGAAAATCGCCATGTTGTTTCGAGGGTCCTTAACGCTTAAAGGGGAGCAACTTCCGCTCCAAGGCAATTTTGAAGTGGATATTAAGCTGGAAACTTCCCGAAGCCTAGATGAACTCCCCTTGTTGCTTGTGATGAAATCGGTGGTAGACGGCTTAAACGCAGTTGTAAGAGACGATAAAACCATATGTGCTTGTTCGATTGAGTACAAGAATCGTAAGACTAAACCGCCGCTGACAAAATCACCGGATGTTCTGTCGGTCGCATTATTCAAACGCACTGGAAAGCAGAGGAAATTAGTTCAGGCGGCAGATGATGTACCCATATATGTGGTGCCCAAAAAGGAGCCGCTGTTCCTTGATTATGAAAATGATGCTCTGTGGTCATTTTATGTTCATGATGAACTTGACAGCATTTATGATGCACTTCGTACAAGTGGAATGAGCATCGCGGGCGGCGGACCCATCAAGCTGACCATGAACTTTGAAGGAGGTGTTATGGACAAAGACCTGGATAACATGGCAAGAGTGTATTTCAGGTTGTTGGAGAAACTGGGTCTTCAATCTCGTGATGTACATCGCATTGATCTTGCAAAAGTGCAAGCAGGCAAGGATTGTATCAGGATTACCCTGAACTGAGGAAATGCATAGAACATGCTAAAACCCTTGATACAACTAAAGAAAATCAAGATATACAATATACAAACCTACCAACATATCATAGAGCACCTCGGTGCAAAAACAGAATTGATTGCATTATGGCTCGGTCTTGAAAAAGATCGGGCTTTTTTTATTAACAGCGAATGTTCAACGGTGAGAGGCGTTGAAATCATCAAGAAAGGGGATTGTTGCTATGAATGTGGTAACGTATCTGCGGGTCTCGTCGGAACAACAAGCCGAGCGTGAACTATCCATTCCCGCTCAACGGGATGCATTGCAACGGTATGCAGAAGAACGCGGATGGAACATCGTCGGCGAATATGTTGACGAAGCGAAATCAGCAAAGACTGCTGACAACCGTGATGCTTTCCAGAGGATGATCGCCGCCGCTCAACAACCGGACAGAACATTCGAAGCAGTGCTGGTACACAAATTCGACCGTTTCAGCCGCAACCGTGCGGATCATGTGTTTTATAAAGCATTGCTCAAAAAACATGGGGTCGTTGTCCTTTCAGTAACTGAACCAACCGACCCGGATACGCCGCACGGTGTTCTGCTGGAAGGAATGCTTGAGGTACTTAGCGAGTTTTACAATGTCAATTTGAAGTTTGAAACGCTCAAAGGATTGCGTGAGAATGCGGAGCAAGGATTTCATTGCGGAGGCCGTGCTCCGCTGGGATACAGAAGAACGAAGATTGGAAAGAAGGTGACTTTTGAACTTGGCCCGGATGATGAAGTCAGGATGATCCGGCGAATGTTTGCGCTGGCGGCGCAAGGATACGGCGGAAAGAAGATCGTCCGCACGCTGAGAGAAGAAGGGTATCCGGCGGAAAAATTGGCTCCTTCAACGGTGTTGTCACTGCTCGCCAATCCGGTGTATCTGGGACACCGCGTCTGGAACAGGAAAAACGAAAACGGAGGCAAGAACCCGCCGGACGAATGGGTCGTAGCCCAAAATGCTCATCCGGCTATCATTGATGAAGAGACGTGGTTGGCCGCACAGGCTCAATTGAGTACGAGAAAAGTGAAGAGGTAATGTAGCGGGTGTGAAAGAAATAATCGCACCTGCTTTTTTCATGTTTGCTCGCAGGCATTCCATCTACGGGATGCCTGCTTTTTTTATGCTCAAAAACCATCATGCAAGGAGGATTTTACGATGAGAGTTGTCAGTTATGTTCGTGTATCTTCTGATCGCCAAGCAGAAAAAGAACTGAGCATTCCCGCACAATTGAAGGCTATCCGTCAGTTTTGCCAGGAGCGAGGATGGATCATTGTTCGTGAATATATTGAGAAGGGCAAGTCGGCAAAAACCGATGACCGCCCCGAATTTCAAAAAATGATTGCAATGGCTCGCCGGGCCAACCGCAATTTCGATGCCATTGTGGTCCACAAATTCGACCGGTTCGCACGGAATCGGGATCACCATGTCTTTTATAAGTATTTGCTTGCTCAATGTGGAGTAAAAGTCATTTCCGTGACAGAACAGACTGAAGCAGAAACGCCGCAAGACAAACTGTTGGAAGGCATTCTTGAAGTCGCATCTGAATTCTTCAATGCCAATCTTGCGGCAGAAGTCAAGAAGGGCATGGCGCAAAACGCAAAGCAAGGTTTTAACAACGGCGGCACACCGCCTTATGGATACCGCACGGAATACATCGCGCTTGGAAATCAGCGAACAAAGGCGGTATGGGTACTTGGGCCGCGTGAAGAAGTGGATGTTGTACGTTGGATATTTCATCAATATGCTTATGAAAATAAAGGCTACCGTAAAATTGCTTCCGAATTAAATGAGAAAGGCATTCCGGCTCAGAAAGGCGGAAAATGGTCGGCCTCGACCATAAGAGCGATCATATATAACGAGGCGTATATTGGCCGCAGATGCTGGAACAAGCAGGATTATCAAACCAAAGGGAAAAAGTGGAGAGACCGTTCTGAGTGGATTATTACGGAAAATGCCCATCCTGCGATTATCACCAAGGAGTTATTTGAATTGTGTCAGGAAAAGGCTAGGTCCAAGTGGAACGGCGGCGGAGAGACACACAAACCATTCAAAACAACCTCAACTTCTCCCTTTTGGCTCCGTGGAATTATGGTCTGTGACAAATGTGGTTCACGCATGGTCGGAAATTCCACTTCTTCAAAGACAGGAGGGCACCGGTACTACACTTGCGGCGGGTATTTGAGAAAAGGCAAGGAATTTTGCGCGTATACTGCATGGAGAAAAGAACGGGTCGAGGAAATCGTGAAAAACAAACTGCGGACTACCTTGCTTCGGCTGTCGATGGACAATCAATTGGAAGAGGAAATAAAACTGTACCACAACGAGAAAAACAAATATATCATTGCTCAAGTTGCAAATCTTGAGGCAGAAATCAATTTTCTTAGGAAACGCATCCAGGCGGTGGAGGAAGACATACAGGCAGGCCGCGCGAAGGCATATCATCGGGATATGCTGAACGAAATGAATCAGGAGCTGGCTGAAAAAACAGAGGAGTATTCGAGGTTATCTCATCATCTTGAACCATTGCATATACCTGAAGAATTTACTGCCGCTGTGAAGTACGATATTCAGACAATGATCGCATTGCTGGATGAAGAGGCGCCGAACCCGCAGTTGCTTCATACGCTTGTGGGTAAGTTTATCTCCAACTTGTTCATCCAGCGAGAAACACGGAAAATGTATCTTACCATTCAATTCAAAAACGATGATATGATTTTATATGAGAAAACCATCGTTGCGAATTGGGATTGATTCAGGAAATTATTGTGGTTTCGGAGGCCCTGGTGGCCTCTGCTCTTTAAAATTTGGCATTCTGTTTTATTCAGAGAAGCCCAATAAGCTTGCCCATTATCTTGACACCCCTAAAGTGTTACCTCTTTCTTTTTAATTTTCAGTCTCATACCAAATGTCTAAGTATAACTGTAGAAATAGGAGTGAAAACGATGGAAAAAATTACAGATTATACGTTTGATGATTTTTATTTTACCTTAGGGTTATATCAAAAAGTTGCTTTAGAGAAATTTCCTTTATTCAAATTTTAATAAAGTTGAAGGGTTGGTATTTTTTCTTGTCGAATAATCGTAAATAATACGTATTCATTTTGTTTATAATGGAACAAGGCCAATTAATTTTTTATTACAGAGGTTTGTCTTTCTGCTTAATCAGGAAATTACATAAAAAGAAAAGAGGAGATTGAAATGGAACAACGCATTTCAGTAGAAAAATTAGAGGCTCTTGAACAAAAGCATGGCGTTGAGATTAGTGCAACAGGTTTCCTAAAGTATGACGAGTATAATGATAATTATTACGTTAAAGTAATTGGTGAAATTATGGGAGAAGAACTCGATTACGATCTGATTATTATTATCAGTGTGTATAACAATCAAGGTGAAATAATAGGAACAGACTCTTGCTACATAGACGGCGACACTTTTGAGGGAATTGAACCTTTTAGTGAGACAATAAGCATCCCTAAAGGTGAAGAAGTTGGGAAAGTTAGAGTCTATCCTAAGAGACGGTGATTGGCTGTGAATAATGTAGTAATGCGTATTCAGCAACAATTTATTCAAGAGGCAACACATTCGCCTCTTTTGCTTTCTGATTTGGCAAGTATGGAAACATACATTGCTGAAAGTTATAGAGACCGCTCATTTATTGAACTTTTACAAAATGCTGACGATGCTAATTCAAAACGATTTATCATAAAACGTACTGGACATTTTTTAATTGTTGCAAATGATGGCAGACTTTTTACCGAGAACGATCTAATCGCAATATGTAGAAGTGGAGCGTCTACCAAAAAAAGAGGCGGTTCATCGATTGGCTATCGTGGTATTGGCTTTAAATCGGTTGTTAATCTAGCGGAAAGGGTACATATTATTAGCGGAGAATTAAGAATGACATTTTGCAGAAAGCTATCTAGTCAACTTTTGAATATGGCCGTTAATGTTCCGCTAATTCGTATTCCTCATCTCATAGATAATACTGTTGAAAATCAACTGAAAACAGAAATAGAAGAGTTGCTAGATGATCAGTTTAATACGTTGTTTATTTTTGAGAATGTGAAACAAACAAATCTTGATGTTGAATTTGAACAATTTGATTCTAGTTCTCTGCTTTTTTTACGAAATGTTAGACAAGTAGAGTTTTTATCAGATTTCTCTAAAATCATTACATTGAAACGGAAAATAACGAATGGGGTGGAATTTATCAGCATTAAAGATCAAGGTCAGGAGGATTGGTTAGTTCATAGAGATGCAGAAGGCAATGCTGGCATTGCATTTTTAATCCAAGATTCTGAAGTTTGTGTTTTGGAAGATACAAGATCAGTAATTCACTCATTTATGCCTACAAAAGATCCTGTTGGTCTTCCAATTAAAATTCATGGCGATTTTTCGACTGATCCATCTCGAACTAAAGTTATTCATGATGAATATAGTGTAGAAGCTTTTAATAAATGTGCTAAATTGCTCGTTGATTTAATCAAATTTCAGCTTGAAGGTAAAATACAAATTTCAGGTCTTTTTCACTTGCTCGAATCAATAGATATGGATACAACGAGTATAATTGCCCGGAGTAAACCAAGAAGACAGTTTATAGAAGTCTTTAAAGAGATGATAAAAACAATTGATTTGCCCGTAGATACAACAAGAAAGCCCTTAGGAATAATGACGATAAAGTTAAAACCAGAATGGTTAAATCAGCAAGACTATCTGCAGGCTTGTGAGATTTTAGGATATGTTCCGTTTCGGGAAGAATATGAAATTAAACATCCAGGATTGACAGGATTTTTAAAAAAAGTTGGTGTTCCAGTTCTTTCAATTTTAGAAGCTCTCCAATTCGCAAGTATAGAAGAACCTTCATTAATTGGTAGCACAGAAATTTTAGCGAAATGTATACATAGTTTTCGTTTTAATCTAACTGACGAGGCCAAAACACTGATAAAAAAAGCGAAATTTATTATGTTTGTCGGGAAGCGATATATCCCACTAAATGATTTGACAGAAACAGAGACAATTGATGTCGAGTACTTTAATAGACTTAAATTAGTTTTAAACGATATTAAAGATTTAAACTGGTTCTTTAAACAACTCTCAGTAAGAGTAAATATTCCAGAAGACGAGCCGCACGTTAGATTACAACAAAATAATTCAAGGCTTGAGATTCAATCTACTCACTCTTCAGTGACTGAGAAAACGTCTACGTTATCTATGTCATCAATGGTAGAGAGAACAGTGTTTTCTTCCATTCGAAAATGGAGATCAGTAGAGATTAATTTAAAACATATGTTAGAACAGGAGCCTGATGTACAACGCGTTATTGATGTAAGTAAAAGTAATCTAGGATATGACTTGGAGGTTCATAGAACTACTGGAATCGAATTCTACGAAGTGAAAAGCGTTGATGAAATTGGGGCACCATTCTCTCTGACAAATAACGAATATGCGACGGCTAATGAAAAATCAGATAAATATGTATTAGCTATAGTCAAGCAGACTAAAGAGGGGCTGGAGGTTTGTTTTTTAAGAGATCCAATTAATAATCTTACTTTAACTAAACGTGTAACACGATGGGAATGGGTATGTGATGAATATTCTGGTAAGTATATAAGTTTTCCATTTACTGATTAGGTGATTACAATGAACCTAATTAAATTCGAAAAACATCAAATTCATCATTTCATGAACTTAGAGACATTTTATGGAATAGATATCATAAGTAACGCATATTTCCGTTATAAACAAAACTCTTATCACGTTACGGTTTTCGCAGAAGTACAAGGAGTGAAGCTAAATTATGACTTAGTTGTTTTGATAAGCTTATTTGATGTAAATAATCAGTTAATTGAGGAAAGATTCCATAAAATAGAGGCTCAGAAGTTTGATGGAATTGATTCCTTTAAAATAACTTTTTATATCGAGAATAGAGAAGTCAGATCAATAAAAGTTTGTCCTTTTTTACATATCATGATGTATAAAGATTATGTCCCCGGTTTATTTCCTGTTGTAGGGATAAGGATTCCTGAAAGAGTTCCTTTTGTTAGCAGGATAAAAGTTGGTGATGAGGTACAGCTTATTAGGGAACCGGATAATGCCTACGATCCGTTTGCAATCAAAGTTCTTGACTTGAGTGGTAATAAGCTCGGGTATATTGAAAGGGAACATGCATTTCTTGTTTCAACCCTAATGGACACAAAGTTAACAGGATTTAAAGCGGAAGTAAAATCGATTAAGCGAAGTGCTTTTTTCGTAAAAGCAAGTAATGAGACAGAATTGCTGAATGCATTATACGATATAAGTCCAAAATCTTTAGAAAATGGATTGGCAGGAAAGTTAAAAAGGTACTATAAAAGGGTAACATGAAAAGTATCAGATTATGTGGAAACAACAACCTTCTCTGGCTCTGGCCGCCTAAAAAAACGGCCACCAGGCTCTTACCTGCCATTGCCCATGTGGCGGGATAAGGGCTCAGACCTAGTGGGCTACGCCGCCTAGTCTCCGCCTGGGGCTGGCGGAAGAAGACAAACAGGCTGGCCTGAAGGGAATCCGGTGACAGGGAGTCCCGAGGGCGACACCAAAACTGTCACTACACCCGTAGAAACCCATGTGGCGTTATCTTCGGACAGGGGTTCGACTCCCCTCGCCTCCACCATGAAAGCCCAGTCCGCATGAGGACTGGGCTTTGCTATGTCTTGAAATTGTAGTCCAAATGTAGTCCAAACCTTTTTTGTCCTATCATTTTGAGCCTATTCTGTAGTCCATTGGGCTACAAGCGGTTCACTTAACTTTTGATTTCGATGATGCTACCATAATCTTGAGGTAGGGGATTCCCCTACGAACATCAAGGGATGAGGTGGTAGTGTGGCCGGTAATATAACAAAAATCGGGACAAAATACAGGGTAACATTTGATTTCGGTAGAGACAGCTCAGGCAAACGGATCAGGCAATATACTACTGCCTCGTCCGAATCGGAAGCCAGAAAACTTCTGAATGAATTTGAATATAATCGGCAGAGAAATCTGCTCGTCCAGACCACGAAAATGACCTTTGGCGAGTTTCTGGAACATTGGATGGAGAACTATGTGAAATACAACTGTGAAGAAACAACCACATATGCATATAAAAACATTATCTATAAGCACGTGATTCCTTATCTCGGCTCTTTCGAGCTTCAGAAACTGCAGCCGGTACATGTTCAACAATACTACAAGCATTTGATGGAAGACAAGGGGTTGTCTCCAAACACTGTACATAAGCATCATGCGTGTATTCGCAAGTCATTGGATTATGGTTTGAAGCAGCAGTTCGTTTACCGAAACGTATCCGACGCTGTAACGCTGCCCAAAAAAGAGCGTTATACTGGACAATCCTACACCAAGGAGCAATTAAATACTTTGCTTGATGCGGCCAAGGATACAAAGTTGGAGTTGCCGGTGTATTTAGCCGGTTACTTGGGCTTGAGACGCGAGGAAATTGTCGGGTTGCGATGGAAGAACGTTGACCTTGAAGGAAGGCTCATTCATATTCGAGAGGTTCGTACAAGCGCCGGCAGTCAGGAAGTTGTGAAGACTCCGAAGACGGAGAAAAGCAGAAGGGTGCTGTTCATAACGGATGAGCTGTTGGAGGTTCTTTTGAAGGTGAAAAACAAGCAGGAAGAACATAAACGCATGCTGGGTGATGAATATATAGATAGCGGCTACGTTTATGTTCATGATAACGGGAAGCCTTACCGGGTGAATTCAGTTACAGAGCAGTTTAAAAAGTTCATGGAAAGGAATGGTCTTCCTAAGATCAGGCTTCATGATTTAAGACATACTTTCGCCAGTATTCTTTACGAAGCCGGGGTCGATTTAAAGGCGATTTCTGAAGCCTTAGGTCATTCTGACCTTGGGACGACCAATAAAATATATACGCATCGATTTGATAAGACACATAAGAAGACCGTAACAGCTATGAGCATGGCGTTAGGAAGACGCAGCTAATGTTTTTTAACGACAACCATTAGCAAGCGAATCCAGCCGGTATGTATCGGCGTGTATTCGCTTGCTTTTATTTTGCCCGTGACTGATATGGCGGATTAGGCGATTAATTGTTTTTTTATCCATTCTTCAAGCTCCTTTAAAGGAATCCTGATTTGTTTCCCAATCTTAATATGTGGGACACCACCGGTTTTGATCAATTCATACATCACGTTGCGGCCCACACGCAGAATTTTCCTAGCTTCATCGATTGTCAGAAGTTGATTTTGTTGATTCATATATACATTGCTCCTGTCCTTTTAATATAGTTGATGAAATGAGATCCCCCTTTCAGCCGCCATCTTAACAGGGGGAAGGCGGCGTACAATTTGTTTTCGAACGCAAAAAGGCCCATTTCAGCTGCAGAAGAGAGAGTCTCTTACCTGAAATGGGCCATTTATTATACTTATTTATTTAAATTCAAAATACAGAAGTAATTAATCTATTTGCTCGGGTTAGAATGTTCCCATCCGTCTGGTGGGAATGAGAAAAAGAAGGAAAAAGGTATGGTATGACTTAATTATATTTTGTAACTCATATCTGGTCAAGTTAACTGCGAGAAAGGTATCGGGGTTGAATAAACAAAGTATCGGGGCCGAATAAACGCGAAGTGGGAAAGATTGCCGCTCACATTCAATGATGGAGGCCTTTTACGGAGTAGAATGTATGTTTCAACGAATGTATCGAAGCCGTCTGCAGGTATTCGAATGACAAAGGTATCGGGGTTGAAAGGACAAAGTGCCGGTTTTAACGAAAACTTCGCCTAGGACCACATGTAGCGCGGCAGGTCGAATTATTTTATCCACAGAAAAGTATCTATGGTCCCGATAAGCTTTGTTGAGACACAGAAAATTATGAGGAAGATACATCTGGAAATTCGCTGAAATTGCGATTTATGATAAAATAGTTTTGTGACTAAGCGTGGTCACTGGATACAAGCGATCTTCGAGAAGGCGGCTAACCTTGATCTCGATAGATCGCTTGTCTTGTCTTAATGGTATAAACCAATATATAAAATTTACGAAGGGGGTAATTTTAGCGTAAGCGGAACGAGGTTGTCTTTGAGAGGTTGGCATACGAATGGAGTTTGATCGGATTCCTTATCATTATGAGTGGCATATCGGCCTCGAATTTCGACCACCAATTTTCTTTCTTGTCTACTTGGTCAACCGGAAAACCACGGTAAACCAACAATAATTCTGAGTATACCGTCGTCTACCTCAAAAAGTGGTTACGTTTAAAACCGCTATAACCGCTAGGATGATCCGAGCGATGGAACCGATCCATCGTTTTCTCATAAAGCGAAGATCTGCTCAACAAAATTAAGTTTTCTGTATATGTTTTAAGACTTCCCCATCTTGAACCGGAGATCTGCTCAAAAAAATAAGTCTTGGGTTTCTTTGTGTGTGAATGGGTTAGTTTTTGATTTACCGTCGAACTGTGGCAATTAATAAAGGATTTTACCATTAAAGGATTTCAAACCCATTCCATGTTACAGCGTCTGAGTCGTTTCAATGAACAAATTGCTGCTTAAAACGATAGTCCAATGACTTGCGAATACATGCTAAACGGGTTTACTACGCGAACTGCAGTGAGATGGCAAGCCGCTAGTAAATCTCCATTGTACAAAAGGGTATCCTGGGTATGGTAGCAAGTTAGACCGTGTAGAAATGGTTAATCAGACTAGCCCGAAACTTCCGATTCACCTTGAACGTCTAGATAATATTATTAAACATTTTTTCAAAACGAGATGAAGTTTATGAAAGTCAAAAAAGGATTGGGGGTTTTACTTCCAATTTTCGGGACTTGTGCTATCTTTGCTGGAACTGCTTTGGCCAGCGACTCTGTTGGATTGTCATTTTTGGTTGAACATAACCATCAAAATTGACAGAATGAAATATAGCCATCCAAATTATTTGCGACAAATATGATCAAAATACAAAAGGAGTGAGTTGCAATCGCATTCAATAAGCCAGGCGTTGAAAACTACAAGTATTCAAAAACGGCACCTACTGCTAACGATGCTTTTATTCTTGCTCAGTTATCGGAGACACTGCTTGAAACGGAACAACTGGTACAAACCTTTCCATTGGGGGACAGCGTGCCTTTTCTTCTTTGGAACGATTTGATGAACAAGCATACATTAAGAGGAACGGAATATGATACATACCGAGCAACGAATCCTTCGGGAGCCCCTATTCGTTACGCAAGGGGCAGAAAAGTCCTCGTTGATTTTGGTTATGGGATCGATAGAGAGCTATTTCAGCCGCATCCCGCAATTGTTCTAGATGATTTCGGAAAATTACTGGTTGTAGTTCCGACAAATACAGATGATGGGAACGTATATCCTAGTGATGTGAAAAAGGCGATTATACGAATTCCATCTGACCATGGGAGGCTATCTGGAAAACACCCTATCTTTCCAAAAGACACAATTATCAATTTGCATCAAATTCGGCACGTTTCGAAAAACAGAATCCAAAAGGATTTGCATTGCAATGTAAAGAACTACATCGTGCCCAACGATGTGATCGACGAGTTAAACCGATATTTGCCTTATCCCGTCCTTCAGTATGGGGACGATCTGATGCAGGTTCTCATGGTCAAGCTCGCCCACCTTTATTCACCAGATTTATTGTACCAAATCAAACGACTAACCGATCAAGTGAACGACTTAACTTCCCAGCTTTCACTCCTCACTGATCAACTGGAGTCCTTGAAACAAATTGCAGCTGGTTTAGAGGCTCAGGACCAGAGTGCTCATACATAATGCAACAAACAGGTTATTGACAAAACTATCATTTTTGGTATATTCAAATTAACTCTATATTCCCCGCCAACATAGTTGGTTGTGGTGATTTTCTGAACGTTTTGGTATCGCCGTTGCCCTTTAGGGCAACTGTGCGGATTACGAAGAGCCTCCACTGCGGAGGCTCTTCCTCTTTTCTTTTTACGTTAATGGAGAAGTTGCGAAACATGTATGCTGACACCGCAAATAAACTCGCCAATACAAACAATTGAAAATTTAAACCTTCCTCGGGGCGGAGATGATGAGCCATGCTCACCAACGCAATATCGTCATTACTACACCATGCTCAAAATCACCACGAGTCCCATTCATATAATGGCCGCTAACCAGCCATACGAAATTCTGGTTGCACCGAAAGGCTATATACCGCATGCAGCCAATATTTTAAAACCTGTCCTAGGAGCAGTTTTTTTGCGCCGTCAAGCAAAGGCGATTTACGATTGACCTGTCAGTTGCGGTGGCGTTGAATCTAACCTTTCAAAATGGAGAATGGAAAGTAGTAGACATTACTTTTGATATTTGATATTTGAGCGTTTTGCAATAATCCAAGGCCTTGATTTGTAAGGATTTTCGGACATAAAAAAGGGACTTCACCCCAACTTGGAGAAGTTTTCAAGTGACCAAACAAGAAAACTTAAGGAGTGAAGTCACGATGTATATTCTCCAAGAAAGCTTGTTTTCCTTCGAGGAATTGCTAAAAATGCAGTCAAAAGAGCGATTGCCAATCTTCTTTAGCTCACTGGATCTCAGACCCTATGCCAAGGAATTAAGAAGCCGTTCACCCCGAGGCGCCGACGGACATTGCAGACAGGGCATTTTA
>Ga0207866_1000331_pt1 | contig 71780 bp, 79 predicted proteins | sample HigsolmetaAR203D_FD_184835 | JGI IMG/M metagenome (GOLD analysis project Ga0207866, IMG submission 184835) | Ionic liquid and high solid enriched microbial communities from the Joint BioEnergy Institute, USA - AR20-3-D (SPAdes) (version 2) ...
GATTCCCCGTGGGAATCGTGCCGCTCGGTGAGGTGAACCGACCGGCCGGACCGTCATGTCCGTCGGGCTCACGGTCCGGCCGGTCGGCCTTGGGGCCCCGGCCGGTCAGGCTAGCCGGGGCCTTCCGCTCAGCGCTTGGCGAGCAGCCGCTCGCGCAGGCTGGGGAAGTCGGTGTCGGTCGGCGGCTCGACCGCCGGGGCGGCCTGGGCCTCGTCGGTGCTCTGAGCGGCGAAGCCACCGCCGTTGAGCTGCGGGGTGGCGGCCGACGGGGCGGTCAGGGGGCCGCCGCTGCCGCCCTGCTCACCGGGCACCAGCAGCTTGCGGGCGCGCTCCTCGCCCGAAAACCACTCGGCCCACTCGTCGAGGGTCTGCGGGCAGAACAAGAAGCGCTCGGGGTCGTCGTCCTTCCAGGAGCGGCCGTAGCCGTAGAACTGGCGGACGACCTCGGGGTCGCGCAGCTCCTGGGTGCCGAAGTCGTTGGGGTCCAACGGCGTAATGCTGTAGGTGGTGTCGATGCCCGAACCGCTGCGCTCGATGCGGTAGTCGCGGTCGCACAGGGTGCCGTAGAGGTTGACCGCGCCGATCAGGGCACCCCAGAAGTTGCTCGACGACTGCACGATCAGGCCGAAGGTGCGGCCCTGGTAGGTCTTACCGCCGACCTCGACCTCGCGCAGCGCGTCCTCGACGATGAAGCCCTTGCCGCCCTCGCGCGGCTTGAGCTCGCGCAGCACCGCAACGCCGATGCTCTTGGTGACCGGTTTGCGCTCGATGAGGTCCTTGGTCTTGTAGTCCTGGCGCCAGCCGGGGCCGGGCTGGGGGCTGGCGTACTTGGCGACCATGTCGCCGATCTCGGGGTTGATCAGGAAGGACCTGGTCTTGCCGTCGGCGCACATGATGTATTCGTGCATCTGGGCGGTGATGACGTCGTCGGTCAGGAACCGGACGATCTTGACCTCGCCAGCCTTCCAGCCGAAGTAGCCCAGGGAGGGGCCGCCGAAGTCACCGCCACGGCTCTTGGCCTCCTCGGCCTTCTGCCGCATCGCCTGCAGTCCACGCAGCATATCTGTACTTCCTCTGAGTGATTCCTGTGATTCGTCTGGCCGATTCGATTCGACTTGGCCGCCACCGACTCTACATCAGGTGATGGGATCTGTCGAGAGGTGCAAGCGAATTGCTATGGAGGTGCTTTAGATTACGCGCTTCTCGTGGGGCACGGGCTCCCCGGCGTCCAGCAGCGCCCGGGCGCGGCACAGCCGGTCATGCTCGCGCTGGCGCACCCGGCGGAAGGCCTTGCCCAGCTCCTCCTGGTCCCGCTGCAGCCGGTCGCGCAGCCGGTTGGCCGGGGCCAGCACGCGGCGGCCCTGCGGGAACCGCTCGCACGGGCCGTAGCAGCGCACGACCTCGCCGCTGGGCAGGGTCTGCTCGGTGTAGTCGGACTCGGTGCTCAACGGTGCCTCCTCATATATTCCGGCATCCGCAGCACCGCCGGGACAGCCCCCTCCAGCCGGGCCAGCACGCTGTCGAGGTCCGGGTAGTCGGCCAGGTCGCGGCCGTCGGCGTCGGGGACGACCACGCGCACGTCGGTGTGGCGGTAGAGGCCCTCGACGATCCTGCGCTCGGCCGCCAGCCCGGCCGGGTCGCCGTCGCACCACACCCACACGGTGCCGAAGTCCGCGAGCAGGGCGATCTGGGCGCGGCTGACCTTGGCCCCGAAGGTGGCCACGACGTTGGGCAGCCCCAGGCTGACCGCCCGGGCCACGCTCATGGGGCTCTCGACGACGACGGCGCAGCGGAACCGCCGGGCGGCATCGAGGTGGTAGACCGTCTCGTTCTTCGGGAATCCCGGGCTGTTCTTGTACTTCGGTTGCGCGGCGATGCTGCCGCGCCACCGGCCGGGCCGGTCGGGGATGGCCCGCTTCTGCCAGCCGACGAGGTGGCCGTCGACGAAGTGCGGGAACACCACGCGGTTGGCCAGCGGGTCGTACCCGATCCGCAACTCGGCGGCGGCCTCGGCGCTGATGCCGCGCTCGGCCAGGTAGGGGTGGTGGCCCCGCCAGCCGTCCAGGACGCGCTCGTCGAGCCGGGGCAGCTCGACCCGCTGGTCCCCGGAGCCGCTCAGCAGCCTCTCGAGCTCGGCGATGAACTGCTCGGTGGGGGTGGTCGCCCCGGCCAGGAACCCGGCCACGACCGGCAGGCAGTCCTCGAGGCTGTCGGCGCCCTCCATGGCGGCGATGAAGCGCAACAGGTTGCCCGACCAGCCGCCCGAGTAGCAGACGTAGAGCCGTTTGTCGACGTTGCAGCTGGCGCTCGGGTAGCGGTCGCCGTTGCGGTGGTGGGGGTCGACCCGGTCGATCAGGCAGCTGTGGACGATCTCGGTGGTGCCGTCGCGGGCGTTGGTCGTCTCGGTGCAGTTGGCGGCCCCGTAGTGCTCCAGCACCGCGCGGGCGTCCAGCCGCCGCAGGTACTCCCGGGCCAGCGACCGCTCGGCGAGATGGCCGATGCCACGCCGCACTAGCTCATCTCCTGCAGCGCCCGGATGCGGCTGCACTCCGACAGCTGCCACTCCAGGGCCCAGCGGCGGGTGTCGGAGCGGCGGGCGCCGAGGATGTGCAGCTGCATCATGTTGTTGCGCCGCTCCTCGGCGGTGCGGGTCAGGCCCAGCGCCAAATCGACCTCACGTTCGATCTCGGCGGCGTTGGCGAAGTGGTGCAGCTCGATGGTCTGGGCGGCCGTGGTGCTGGCCCCGCTCTCGGGGCGGCGCAGCTGCACGGCGATCATGCAGGGCAGCTCCTTGCCCGGGCGGCTGATCTCGGTCGACAGCTGCTTCATCACCGCGCCGTGGTGCTCTTTGAGGTCGCGGGTGCGGTAACCCGCCTCCATGTGCGACAGCTGGTCGATGAGCACGAAGTCCGCGCCCGCCCGGCGGGCCCGGTTGATCATCGAGGCCACGGTGCGGTCGCCGGTGTCGGGGCTCTCGACGAGGATGCCGCCGCGCTCGGCGAGGTCGTCCTGGGCCGCCCGCAGCGCCTTGGCCTCGTCGAGGGTGAGCTGGCCGTGCACCAGCCGGGCGTAGCTGACCCCGCTGTACATCGCGTCGATGCGGTCCTCGACCTCGGCGACGCTCATCTCCAGCGTGAACAGGATCGGCAGGTACCCGGCCTTGCGCAGGTTGACAGCGGCGTTGACCAGGAAAAACGTCTTGCCGGTCTTGGCAAAGCCGCCGAGGGCGACCAGCTCGCCGGGCATCACCCCGCCGGTGTGGGCGTCGAGCTCCTCGATGCCCAGGGGCAGGCCGATGCCACCGGGGCGCTGCTGGCGTTCGAAGTAGCGGCGGCGCCGCCCTTCGGGGTCGCGCATGTCCGAGCGGCCCAGCCGGGGCGCAACGGCCTCGGCGGCGTCGTAGCTGCGCTGGTAGAGGGTGCGCAGGGTGCCCACCGGGTCGTCCATGGCCGTGGTGGCGGCCTGGCGTAGCATCTCCTGCAGCTGGTTGATCACATACCGCCGCTGCAGCCGCTCGGCCAGCCAGGCGGTGGCCTCCTCGACCTCGGCCGGGCGGCTGAAGCCCGGAACCTCCTGGGCGAGCACGTAGTCGGTGGGGGCGGCCTGGTTGGCCACCCAGTAGTCGATGACGAAGGCGTAGACCCGGCGGCAGACGGGGTCCTCGAAGGCCTCCGGCCGCAGCCCGGCCTCCCAGACGGCGGCGATCTGCTCGGGGGTGCTCAGACAGCCGAGCAGCTTGCGCTCCAGTTCAGACAATGGGCCTGATCTCTCCGTTCCTGATCTCGCTGAGCCTGCGCTGGTTGGCTGTGGGGCGGAAGTCCTGGCCGCTGAAGTGCCAGGCCAGCGACTGCTCCTTGAGCAGCGACAGCACCTGGGCGCCGTAGCCCTGCTCGAGCTCGGCGATGCTGCTGTTGGTGGTCAGGATGGTGGGGCGACCCTCGGCCACCCGGGTGCGCAGGATCATGTCGAAGGTGCTCTGCGGCAAATTGTGGCCGGTGCGCAGCTCGCGGCCGAGGTCGTCGAGCAGCAGCACCTGACTGTGCATGAATCGCCTTGCGAACCACTCCTTTTCAGACGAGCTGCCCCAGGTGCTGGTGAAGGCCTCCACAGTGGAGGCGAAGGTCGTGGCAAAACAGGTGTAGCCCAGCTTGACCAGCTCCTTGAGCACCAGGTTGGCCACCAGGGTCTTGCCGGTGCCGATGTCGCCGTAGAACAGCAAGCCGATGCCCTGGCCGACGTAGGCGCGGTGGTTGGCCAGGTAGTCGTGCACCCCCTGCAGCAGCTCGCTGTCGCCGCCGTAGTCGCCCCAGTCCATGCGCTGGTAGAGCACGCCGATCCCGGCCGCGCTGTAGTGCTTGGCCAGCTGCAGCTGCAGGGCGCAGTCACAGGGGTGCTCGCCGCCCTGCCAGCGGTAGGTCCCGGTCTTGTCGCAGGTCGGGCAGTAGGTGTCCGGTCCTGCCCGAAGCTCCGGCCGCGACCGGTAGAGCCGCTCGGCCTCGGCGTCGCCGAGCATGGCGTAGCGGATATCGAACGTCACTGCTCAGCCCCGTTGCTCACCATCACTGACCTCCCTCAGTTCGACCTCGCGGTGCAGGCCGTAGTTGCCCCCGCCCCAGCGGACCCACACGAACCCGTCCAGCAGCGACGGCCCCAGTACCTCGCCGCTGAACTCCGGCCGCGACAGGTGGTAGACGGCCTTGCCGTCCAGGGCGGAGCGCCCCTCCCCCATCGGGGGCTCGCCGTTGATGGCCAGCGACAGGTACTGCGCCAGCAGCGCCTCGGCGGCCACCGGCTCCGGGCCGCCGCTCACGCCTGCCCCAGCCGGGCGAAGCCCTCGGCGGCGCGCCGCTCGGCGCCGCCCTGGCTGCGCTGGGTCCTCTCGTGCTGCTGCAACTCGATGTGCAGCTGGTCCAGCCACCACTTGCGCCCCTTGGCAAAGCTGAAGATGGTCAGGGGACGGCCGTGGTTGTCGCGGGCCTTGTGATGCCAGCAGGCCCACTTGACCAGGCGACCGGCGTCGGTGCCGTAGGTGTTGCGCAGCCCCTGCATGACCGAACGCTCGCGGATGCCGTCGATGGCCAGCTCGATGTCGTGGTGGTAGACGACGGCCAGCCGGACGTAGGTGACCAGCTCGGTGGCGGTCATGGCCGTAACCGGCTTGCCCATGACCGTCTCGACGGGATCGAGGTCGTCAAGCCGCATCGATTAGCTCCAATCCAGGCAGACATCGGCGACGATCTCGACGGCCCGGGTCACCTCCTCTGCGGTCACCGTCAACGGCGGGGTGAGAGTGAGGTCGGGGTGCGTCAGCAGACCCCGTTCCCGGCAGGCCGCCCGGAATCGCGACGTCGCCTCTAGCTCTACGGTGGAAATTCTCTGTAGTAACCCTACACCAGAGGGCGGCCGGAGTACAGCCGGGAACTGCTCGGCGACCTCGGTGAGTCCGCGCGACAACTCGTTGCCCAGGATGCGCACCTGCGACAGCAGCACGCCGCCGACCTGGTCGAGCACGGCGGTGGCGGCCGCGCACGACAGCGGGTGCCCGGCCAGCGGCGGCAGGTCGCCGAGGCGCTCGAACAGCTCCGGGGTGGCCACGACGGCGCCGAACGGCAGGCCGCCGCCCGCGCCGGGGCCGAGCACCATGACCTCGGGGGTGCGCTCGTCGCGCTGCTGGTAGCCGAACAGATAGCCGGTACGGCCGATGGCGGTCAGGGTCTCGTCGGCCACCGGGCGGCCGTCGGCGATGCGGCGGGCCAGCTGCCAGGCCTCCCAGACCCCGGCGGTCACCAGGACCTTGCGCGGCTCGCCGATGCGGTCGGCCAGCCGGGCGGCGTAGTGCACGGTCGAGTTGGCCAGGTGGTCCTCGCCGGTGTAGAGGTACTGGTGCAGGTGCTGGCGCACCTCGTAGAGCACCTGCGGGTTGGCGTGCCCCACCGCGTTGGCCAGCCCGCCCGGTCCGAAGTCCAGGGCGGCGTTACCGAACTCGTCATAGACGATCACCCCGGCGGCCCGGCCGACGGGGTGATCACAGGGGTACGGGAGATGGGCTTGCGCCTGGCCCCGGCGCCGGGCGACGAGCTCGTTGAGGGCCCTGGTGAGCAGGTCCTCCTCGCTCATTGTCCAGGGATGAGCTCTCCCCGGCGGGCCAGCTCGATGCGGGCGAGCACCTCGCGCAGCTCCGGCTCCTTGAGGTTGCCCCGCCGGTAGCAGGCCAGCGCCATCTCCTTGATGATCGGCAGGGTGTAGCGGCGGCGGCCGCCCTTGCCGATCTTGATCGGGTCGATCAGCGACCCGTCGTCCCGGACGAACACCGGCTGCACGCTGCGGCCAGACGAGTCCTTGTCGCGGTAGCCCCAGTACAGCCACTGCACGCTCTTGTTGAAGAACAGCTGGGCCACCTCTGCGCTGGAGTACATCTTCTCGACGTCGTCGAGCGGGACGTCCTGGATCGGCAGCGTCGGCCGGACGGGCTCGGGCCTCGGCTCGGCGACCGCCCCGGGCTCCCCACCGGCCTCGGCGGCGGGCTCCTCGGCGGCGGGCTCCTGGTCCTCCTCGAGAACGAGATCCTCCTCGAGAACGAGATCCTCGTCGTCGCCGCCGAGGTCGACCACCGGGCCCACGGACTCCTCCTCACGGGAGGCCGCCCCCGGGGCGTCACTGAACAGCGGCGCCGGATCCTCGGTGGCCAGGCCACCGGCTCCCTGGAATGCGTCAGTCATCTGATACCTCTCCGTACCCGTTTTTGAAAACCATCATAACCCCACTAGTGGGGGTGCGGCGGGGACCGACCCTCCGGCGATCCCCGCCGCATGGCCTACTGCGAGATCTCGCGGACCACGAAGCGCGGGGTCTTGCGCTTGCCCGGCACCAGGCTGTCGCGCAGGGCCTCCAGGACCGAGGGATCCTGCTGGGCCAGGTTCAGCAGCCGCTCGACCGACAGCCGCCGCTCGGTGTGGGCCGGGATGTAGACCTCCTCGTAGGCCTCGGCCAGGCGGTCGCCCAACTTGGCGGCCAGCCGCTCCTCGTCGACGACCGGGGTGCCGTAGCCAGCGCCCTCCCGGCAGAACTTCATCCCCAGCTCCGGGACCTCCAGGGTGCCGTTGGTGTTGGCCGGGTCCTTCTCGCCGCGCAACTCGGCCACGGCGTCGAAGTGGGCGAACACGGCCTCCCGGATCATCTCCCGGCGGACCTTGAGCAGCTCGTCGATGTCGCGCTCGTCGATGAACTCCTGCATCAGGGCCTTGGCGCGCTCCTCGGTGAGCACGGTCTGGTCCTTGTCGTCGTCGAGCTCGTTGTCGGCGAGCTGGTCGATGATCTTGCTCATCTTGTCCCGCAGCTCGATCAGCCGGTCGAGATCCATGGTCTCGATGGCCTTGCGGGTGGCGGCCTTGCGGGTCGCCTGGGTGGAGCGGCCGCCCTTGGCGGGCTTGGTCGGCGCGGTCTCCAGCAGCTGCGTGAACAGCTCGTCGACGCTGACGTTGCCGATCAGGCCGGTCAGGGCGGCGAGGTCCTTGTCGATCTGGGCGGTGGTCATCTCTTCGTTCCCCCTCTCTCGTTCTGACACCTCTATATTACATCATCGAGACAGACTTCTTCAAGTTTTGCTATAGAGGAGTCGTTGTCCAGTCGTAATCAGTGCTGACCGCGCCGGGCCTCGATCAGCCGCTGCTGGGTCAGCGCGACGATGTCGTCGAGCAGCGGGCTGACGACGGCCTCGAAATTGTGGCGGGCGGCCAGCACCAACTGATCGACGGTGGGCTCGCCCTTCCAGGACACCGAGAAACTGGTGCCCGGCCGGATCCAGTCCTGGTAGCCGGTGGCGCTGGTGGTCACCGCCAGGGTGGCCCCGAAGTACAAGGTCAGTTCGGTCTTGAGAACCTCGGCGGGCTGTTCAGCCCCCGGCGGGCTGGCCGTGCTCATCGTCGCTCTCCCCCTCCTCGATCTGCAGATCCTTTGCGGCATCGGTCATCAGCTCGGCGACCTTGTGCACCAGCGTCTCCTGCACCAGGCGCAGCTCGACGGCCGTCAGCCCATCGACGAGGCGCTCGCCGAAGGCCCAGTGGGTGATCATCAACACCAGCATCTGGGAGATGAAGGCCAGGCCCAGGCGGCCGAACCGCGACTCGACCACCGCCAGGGTGTCGCGCACGACGTCGGCGACCTCGCGGCGGTTCTCGGTGTCGGCCTCCAGGATCTGCTCGGCCTCGTCGATCCAGGCGACCAGGATCTCGGCGAAGCGGCGGCCGGTGTCGCCGTCCTCGGCGAGCTCGGTCAACTGCTGGCGCCACAGCGACTCGTCAACGGCCCGCATCAGCGCCCCGCCCAGTAGGCGAACAACTCCTCGGCCAGCCGCCGGGGCGTGATCTCGCGCAGGTCCTGGCTGGCGATGATCTCGGCCAGGTCGTCGACGACGTCGCGCCGGTAGTCGAAATCCGCCGCGCGCAACCGCTTCTCGGTCTCCTCGGAGCCGGGCGGCCCGGACTTCAGCGCCTCGGCGACACGCCTGTCCAGCTCCGCCAGGCGGTCATGGTGACTGCGGTTGATGACGGCGACCGAACCGGCGTAGCCGTCGAAAGTGCCGCCGCGCCGGAACCATTCGTCGAGCTCGTCGCGCACCTCGGCCAGACGTTCGGCCTCGAAGTCCCCCAGGGGCTTGGAGTCCACGGCCGGGCCGATCAGGGCAACCAGCTCGTGCCACAGCTTCGTGGCGCCGTCCTCGACGAAGCCGGTCACCGCTGATCCCCGGTGATGATGCGCACGTACTCGTCGAAGTCGAACGGCCCGGACTCGACCGGCATCACGTTGGAGCGCACGGTCAGGTCGGGGCCGAAGACCTTCCAGAGGTCGTCGCTCTGCTGGCGTTCGACCGGCACCACCTGGACCTCACCGGGCTGGTGGATTCCGGCGGCGTAGGAGACACCAGCGCCAACCAGCGCTCCGGCCGCCATCATGGCGGCGACAAGACGCAACATCGATTTGCTCATAGCTGTCCTTCATGTTTGCTGGATCCATGGGCCCTCTTGATTAGAGGACTCATTGGGAGAGTTTATAGAACAGCTGTAGGTCTTGCAAGGGGGTGCTCTTCAACCCGCCAGCAGCAGCCTGAGTCAGAAGCAAAACCGCAGGTCAGAGCACATCGAACTTACGTTCAGCAGGCACATCCGGCACCAGGAAGAGGGGGGGAGCAGAGCTGTCCCTGTCGGGGGCAGGGACAGCCATCCGTTTACCGAGGCCAGGTGTCTTCGCCACAATGCAGGGATCGGACCTGACAAGGGGGACCTGGAGGGTAATCGCGTCGCCGTCCGGCTACGGGTATTACTCGCATGCCGCAGGGCCGGGATATTCCGCCAGCTCTCTGATGCGCGCCCGGGCCTGCCTTTACCGCGCTGGCTGACGGATCGGGAGAATGTTGCCCCTCTAACGGGCGACGGCCGGGCTTGTCAGGCCCGCCCTCCGACTGGTAGACTCGAAGGCACGTCTTTAAAGGCACGCCTTTAAAGGCGCGTCTTTAGGTGATTTGGAAGCCCCCGGGGGTTCGCTCTCGGGGGCTTCCGCTTTTCATGTGTACACCCTTTCTTCTGATCGTGCAAGTCACTCTCATATATGGAAGTTATAGAGCCGGAACAGTATGATGTAAGCATGCACGTCATCCTCGATGACCTCGAAGAGGGCCTGCGACGACTGTCCCCCGACGAGCTGTACCGCGTCGTCGTCGCCGAGGAGTCCCCCGACTACCCCGGCTGCCTGGTGTTCCAGCCGTTCGACGACGCCCAGATGTTCTACGCGCGCCATGACGACTGGCTCAGCCGCCACCTGGTGCTCAACGAGCTGTTCATGCTCGACCCGTTCGTCAAGGAGCTGCAGGACGAAGGCTTCACCGTGGTCTTCGGCCCCAGCGCCCGGCCCGTCCTGGAGGCCCACCGGCGCTGGAGCCAGCCACTGCGGATCCCCGGCTACAACCTGCACCCCTACCAGAACTTCAGCCTCAATCGCGCCCTGGAGCGGGCCCGCAACGGCGCCACCGCCACCGACCGGCTGTGGTTTTGGAACTGGTCGGCCGGGGCGGGCAAGACCTACGTCTCCGGCGCCGGGGCCCGGGCACTGTTCGATTCCGGCGACATTGACCTGGTCATCGGCTGCACGCTGAGCAAGCTCAAGATCGGCCTCTGCCGCACCTGGACCAACGACGCCTGCCTGGCGGCCGTCATCAACGACCACCCCCGGCCCGCCGAGCGCCGTCGCCGTTACCACGACGCCTCGGTGCAGGCCTGGGTGATGAACTACGAGAAGCTGCGCGTGGACTTCGACGACCTGGCGGCCATCACCGCCGACCGGCGCGTGCTGTTCGTCCTCGACGAGGCCCACAAGGTCATCACCGACGGCAGCCCCAACCAGGCCCGCAAGGCCCTCGACCGGCTCGTCAACGGCTGCCACGCCATCGTGTGGCCGATGAGCGCCACCGTCGTCGGTGGCAACCCGCTGCGCTTCCGCGACGTCTTCTCCCTCGACGGCCGCCCCGCCACCAACCCGCTGGGCACCAAGAAGGACTTCGTCGCCACCTACGCCGACGAGGCCCGCGAGGTCAAGGTGCGCAGCCGCTCCGGCCGCAGCTTCGTCTTCACGGCCTACCGCTGGAACCTGCCCAAGCTGCAGAACATCCGCCACCGCATCGGCGACCGGGCGATGGCGGTGCGCAAGACCGACCCCGGCATCCGCGAGAGCTTCAGGGGCATCGAGTGCCTGCCGGTGCTGGTCGAGCCCACCCCCGAGCAGCGGCGGCTGTTCGGCATCATCACCGACCTGGCGGCCGAGGCCAAGGACCGCGAGGAGACCATCACCCAGCACTACCTGGCGCTGCGCATCGCCGCGATCAACCCCGGCGCCCTGGCCCACAGCGACAACGAGGTGGCCCAGCAAATCGTGCGCGACCACCCCGACCTCATCGACGCCCGCCACTCGGCCAAGATCGAGACGATCAACGAGCTGCTGGAGAGCATCCGGGAGTCCCAGGACAAGGCCGTGCTGTTCTGCCACTGGACCGAACTGGGGCTGCTGCCACTGGCCAAGCACCTGACCGTGCCGCACGTGCTGCACTACGGCACCGGCCAGTCTGCGCGGGAGTCCCAGGCCGCCGTCGACCGTTTCAAGTCCGACCCGGACATCACCTGCTTTGCCAGCAGCGACGCGGGCACCTACGGGCTGAACCTGCAGTGCGCCCGCTACGTCATCAACGCCGACCCCACCTACAGCTATGACGACCTGGCGCAGCGCAACGCCCGCATCGACCGCGCCGACTCGCACCTCGACGGCCTGACCGCCTACGTGCTGATCACCGAGGGCTCGGTCGAGGAGCGGGTGTGGGCGGTCTGCAACGAGCGCCGCGAACTCGCCGCCGCCGTGCAGGGCACCCAGGAGGCCCTCTCCTACGGCGCCGAGACCTCCGGGTCGCGCACCGAACTCGGCGACCTCGACTACCTGATCTTCGGGGGCGGCCGATGAGGGTCCGGGCCACCGACCCGGCAACCAGCGCCGAGGCCGCAGGCGACAGCGCGGCCCGCCAGAGCATCCGCATGGCGCTGCTGGCCGTCTACGCCGAGGACGTGCTGTCGCACGGCGAGGGGCTGACCGACGAGGAGGCCATGCTGGCCGCCGGGTTCGACCTGGCCGACGACGGCCACCGCCGCCGCTGCTCGGATCTGCGGGACGCCGGGCTGATCGCGCCGGTGCGCCGCGACGGCCGGGACCTCACCCGGCACAGCCACCGCACCGGGCGGCGCCGGATGGTCTGCACGATCACCGAGGCCGGGATCGAGGCGCTGCGGCGCCAGATGCCGGTCTAGCCCACGGGTTCAGGCCAGCCCGGCCCCTCCTCCGTTCGCTGACACCCCCATAGTTGGCGCCGGATTACTTGAGGTAGCTGGGCATGATCGTGCACCCGTAGGCGTAGGCCTGCGGGCTGAGGATGGCCAGCTGCACCACGCACTCGTTGACCGGCGTCGTCGCGGTGATCTGGGCGCTGTCGGCGTAGCGCAGCTCGGTGACCTCGTGCAGCGGCTGGTCGGCCCCGCCCAGCCGCATGAAGTAGCGGATGTGGGCGACCTCGGTGTACAGGTCGGAGACGTACAGCTCGTCCTCGGCGTCCCCGGAGGTGGTCAGCTCGATCCAGTAGGCCTGCTCCCCCTCCGGCAGCTCGAAGAACTGCCCCTGGTGGGTGTGCCAGTAGCCGACCGGCGGACTGGGAATGATCTCCTCGTGGACGTAGACGCCGTCGCTCATTCGGCGCAGCCGCAGCAGGATCTCGTTGCTGTTGCGCAACGGCCGGTAGAACACCGCACACAGCCGCGCCACGGCGCCGGAGATCATGTTAGTGGTCTGCACGATCCGCATGCCCGCCTCGCCAGCGCCCGGGGCGCGCCGGAACTTCAGGGCCCGCCGCCCGTCGAAAACGCGGTTGGGGTCGACGGTGATCGACACCTGCGACCGGGGCGAGCCCCAGGTGACGCGCTGGTCGCCCCAGGTGCCCAGGGTGTCGCCCCAGGTGCCGCTGGGGGCGCCCTCGGGGATCGTCGAGACGTAGTAGGCCAGCTGCAGGTTGTCGATGCCGGTCGCCAGCGGATCGATCCGGGCCCACATCGCATCCGAGCGCACCAGCCCCGAGTCCCGGAAGTCGCAGCGCAGCTTGGCGAAGCTGCTGGTGGTGATGATCTCCTTGTAGGCGCTGGCCAGCACCTCGACGGCCGGTTCGGCCCGGAAGGTGTCAAACCACACCCGCCCGGCGCTGGCGTGGCCGGTGACCACCGGCCGGACACGGGCCCGGGTGGCGCCCTCGGGCACGACCCAGGTGCCGGTGAGCTTGATCCAGTCCTCGGCCGGTGGGTCGCCCTCCTCCTCCTCGTCGTCCGGGGGCGTGTGGCTGTAGGGCACCGCCGACCAGTCGGGGTAGGTGACGTCGGCGACGACATCGGTTGCCAGCTCGCCGGACTCGCCGTAAGCGGTCACCGCCAAGGCGATGGCGGCCTCGCCGTCGGCGGCGACCAGGTCGCGCCAGCGCACCCAGCACGAGAACTCGATCTCGTCGCCCGGCTCGACGTCGAACGGCGCCGACAGCACGTAGTGCTCCTCGCCGTCGGGGGCGATGGTCAGCGAACCCCAGTGCCAGCGGCCCATCGCGCCGTCACGCTCCCAGGGGTGCCCCTCGGGGACGAACCAGTTGGCCAGGCTCAAATCGAAGCCGGGGTTGAGGATCTCGTAGACCCTACGAGTGGTGGTGATCGGCCCGGAGTCCAGTGCCCGGGTGTGCTGCAGCACCCAGTGGTCGGGGTTGTAGGTGCCGAAGTCGAACAGCGGCGGGTCCTGGTAGTCGATGTGGGCCGTCGACAGCGCCCGGACCTCGCGCACCCCGGCGAAATAGGCGATGGCCGCGTCGCGCACAACCGTCTTGCGCTCGTAGCGGTGCACCGAGGTCGTGGTGAAGCGCATGCGCACCTCGGTAGTGCGCTTGCGGCCGAGCACCACCTGGGTCAGCGCGGTCAGGCCGTTCATGATGGCGGCCGGGATGATCATGGTCGCGCCGGGGAAGATCCACCAGTCCAGGCCCTGGATCGGCAGGGCCACCGGCTGCTGCACCCAGTTGATCAGCGGGACAAAGGAATCGCCGAGGGCCCCGAACGTCGAGGCGAGGCTGTGGCTGATCGTCGCACCCCAGTCGTGCAGCCAGTCCAGGATCGTGTATCCCGCCATCCTGGTGGGGTCCAGGGCGTCACGACGGTAGATGTAGGCGTTGGACTTCTCGGTGCGGACGGTGTCGACGATGTCGCTGCCGACCGACGCCGGGAGCTGCGAGTAGCTGATCGGCGCCCCGGTGGTGACGGTGATCGGCTCGATGGTGGTGCCGAAGATCCGGTCGATCGCCCGCGACACCGACGAGGGGTTGAGCCAGTTGACCCCGGTGAGGCCAAAGGCCCCGGCGACGGTCTCGGCGCCGAGCTGGATCGCCCCGCCGACGGTACCGAGAATGCCCGGGTGCACGGTACTGGCCATCTGCTGGATCTGCACCGGGAACACCTCGTAGGTGACCTGCACCCCGCTGTCGTAGACGGGGTAGGGCTCCTCGGTCAGGTTGGTGAACTCCAGCTTGAGGTACTTTGCTGAGACCGGGCGCGGGAAGTACAGCTTGCCCCGGTAGGTCAGGTAGTCGCGCCAGATCGGCGTCCAGACCTTGTTGGCGTAGAGGGTCTCGTCAGGGCCGCCGCTGCCGTGGGTCTGCAGCGTCCAGTCGCAGGCGTAGACGGCGTTGTCCAGTGTGGTGCTTGGCAGCTCGCCGGTGGCGTCCGGCACCAGCAGCTCCGGCGAGACGTAGACCGAGGGATTGGCCTGGAAGGCCTCGTAGCCGTCGTAGCCCTCCAGCTTGACCACGTGGCTGGTGAGGGTGCCCCGGAAGTTCTGAAAGCCCATCTGGCCGTCGAGGCTGACGTACTCGGGCAGGTCCGGGCTGGTGTCCTCCAGGTGGGCCACCTCGGCGCCGGTGCGGTCGCGCACCGAGATCAGCACCCGCTTGGGGTCGTAGCGCCAGCCGACGACGATGCGCAGCGGCTCGCCGGGCTTGAGGATCGGCGAGATCGCCGCCGAGAAGGTCTTGGTGCGGCCCTCGGTGTCGGCGAAGGTCAGCACGATCTCGCCGGAGCCGACGTCGTAGCGGATGCTCGGCCACCACTGCCCCTCGGCCGGGTCGGTCGGGGTCACTCCCAGCAGCACCGGGTTGTTCGGCGGGCCGTCGAGGGGGTCGAAGTCCGGGATCCACTCGATGCCGACCCAGACATCCTGGCGCACCAGCGGTCCCAGCCGGAAGGGGAAGGTGTAGGAGGAGGTCGCCGACGGGCCACTGGAGGTGTCCCAGCGGCCGCGCCCGGCACGCCACTCGGTGTTGACGTCGACGTCCGGCGGAAGCGTGATCGGGCTGAGCTTGCGCGTGCCGACCGAATCGTCGTTGGAGTAGTAGATGTTCAGCGTCTGGCCGTGGTAGACGGGGTCGATGTAGAGGTGGTCGATGGTCTGCGGCGCACCGTCGGACTGGCGGCGCACGTCCAGGTGCAGTGCGACCACAGCCTGGTGGTCGGGCTGGGGTGCGCTGCGCCAGAACGTGTGCGGCCGGTCGTCGATGGCCCGGCAGGCGTCCCAGTCCTTGACATAGCTGGCGACGATGTTGCCGACCGGGTCGAGCTCCTCCTCGAACGGCAGGCGTCCGGCGTTGCGGTCGTAGACATTTCGGCGCAGCAGGGTGTTCCGGATGCCCACCACGTAGGACCGGTTGCCCAGGGTGGGGTCAGGCACCCGGGTCAGCCGCAGCTGCACCGCCTTGGCCACGATCGGGTACAGGATGGCCTTGTACTTGTACCAGCTGGCGGCCGAGGAGTTGGTCAGGGTCAGCGCCACCGGCATGCGGTTGTGGTCGAGGACCTGACGCCAGTTGTTGAGCCGGTCCTGGTACCACACCTCGATGCGCACCGGCACGCGCAACGCCTCGAACGCCAGCTCGCTGACCGAAAGCGGCAGTTTGAAATTGATCTGCACCACCTCGGTGGTGTCGTCGGTGCTGGGGCGGGGCTGTGACAGCCACTGCCGCTCCGACGGCGGCTGCACCACCGTCGTCGGCTCCCTGCGCTCGGCCGCCGCCTGGTCGAGCAGCTGCTTGAGCGAGAGCGGCCAGTGCGATTCCCAGTACAGGCCATCGATTTCTGAAGTCGCCATTCAGCCCTCACTGCAGGATGACAGGGTTGCGGGCCTCCGGCAGCGACAGGATCGTGCGGCGGCCCGTCAGGGTCGAGGTGATGGTGGAGTCACGCGCCGGTGCCGAGTATGCCACCGCGTACTCCGGCAGCCACTGGCGCCGGGTCTGCGACTGCGGCGTGATCGGCAGCCGGTAGCGGTTGCCCTCGATATGGCCGCCCAGCCGGTGGATCTCGGTGGCCTTGGACCGGATGTAGTCCTCCTGCGAGGCGAACGGGAAGATGTAGGGGGTCCCGTCGGGGTTGATCGCAGGCTCGTGGTCGGGGTGCACACCGTACTTGCCGCCGGGGTAGTTGTCGGGACTGTCGGCGAGCTCGAAGGCGATCCAGTCGGTGTACTGGCCGAAGGTCTCGTATGTTTCGAACGTCGCCTCCTGGCGGACGGTGCCGTCCTCCTGCAGGGTGCCGTAGGTGACCGAGTCGATGGGGCTGCGGGAGCCGCCGCTGACCAGGTAGTAGTAGCCGTACTCCTGGGTGATGTTGAAGGCCGCGTACGGCGCCAGCTGGGGGTCGCGGCTGAACATCCACTGCTCGGTGTCCAGCAGGTCGATCGGAAGCATCTCCGGCGGCGGCAGGTCCTCGATGAGCGGAGTCGGCGTGATGACCTTCTGCACCTCGTAGTAGGTGCTCGTCGCGCTCGCCGAGGCGATCGGCACCGGCGTAGACACCGCCAAACCGCTTGTGCTGATGGTGATTACGGTGTCGACGCTCATGATCTTGGTCAGCATGTCGCGCAGCAGCCGCAGCTCCTCCGGCGACAGCTCCTCCTTGTGCGGGCGCACGACCACCTCGTTGCGGGCAGGCTGCTCGGCGCGCCCCAGGTCGGCGGTGATGCCGAAATTGTCGATGTGGCGCCAGACTTCGTAGATGTCGGCGTCGACCCCGAGCGCCGCGTGCACGCAGGTGCGGATTCCCTCCACCGTCGAGCCCTTGGTGCAGGCCAGGAAGAACTCGCGCAGCCGCTGCCGGTACCAGGCGTCCTTGACCCGCACCTCGTCCCACTGCTCGCTGGTGAGCATGTCGGTGCTGGGGTTGTAGGGGTAGCTCTCGGCTGGGGACCGCGACAGGAAGTGGATCCTGCCGAAAATGAAGTCCAGCTCGTTGAAGTAGATCGTCTCCAGGGCACCGGACAAGCGGGCGAGCATGGCCTCGTTGACCAGCGCCCCGGCCCCGGCGGTGCCGCACAGCGCGTCGACGAACTTGTACAGCAGCGTGGTGTTGTCGAGCCGGTAGACGCTCTCGTCGAAGTGGTCCAAACGCCGCTCAGTCGAGCGGGGCGCGATGATCGGAAACGGGTCGGAGGTGGCCATCAGAAGGCCGCCTTCCGCAGGATCACGACGTCCATGAACACCGGCACCGACTCGTCGTCGAGTCGGAAGTCATTGGTGTATACCGCAGCCGGGGTCGGGTCGGTGGGGCCGTTGTAGACCTGGATGCCGTAGGCGTCCGGCGCCTCCGCCGAGGTGGTCAGCTTGACGTCGACCACGCCGAGCACCTGCTGAACGGCCATGCACAGACTCGACACGCGGACGTGGTTGCCGAAGGTCATGGCCGTGAAGTGTGCCCGCAGCCGCTCGCCGATGGCGTTGTTGGTGGTCTGGATGGCGTAGGCCCGGTCGTACTGGACCGACAGGCAGGGACGGATGTAGCGGAACTTGGCCTGGTGCACCATCACGTCGCTGCCGATCTGCTTGGCGCTGCTCATCAGGTGGGCCAGCATCTCCGGCACGCGGTTGTAAATGTAGGTCACCGTCAGCTCGGTGCCGTTCGACGGGCCGGACGACTCCCACTCGATACCGGAGATCTCCAGGTGACTCCCCCCGACCAGGGTGGTGTCGCGCACCAGGTGGTAGTGCACCCCCTGGCTGTAGACGACGTTGCCGACGGTGATCGTCGAGGGGAAGCTCACGATCGGCACCGACCCCAGCCGCATGAACCGGTTGGTGGCCTCCGGCTGGCCCTCCGAGCCGACGCGCTCGAAGTTGCCGATGTAGAACCGGTCAGCCGGATTTGCCGACAGCGCAGTGGACGTCATGATCGTCTTCTCCGTCACGCGGGCGGACTCCACACCGTCGACGAAGATGTCGATCTTGTTGGTGACCCCGTTGACCGGGTCGTTGCGGCTGCAGCGCGGCGTGTACTGGAACTCCAGGTCGACGACCTGGCCGGGCTCCAGGTCGCCGCTGCTGACGCGGGTGAAGGTCGGGGTGCTCCCGCTGCCCAGCGTGTAGTCGTACAGCGGCGAGTAGAAGACCTGGTCCTCCTGACCGAGATTGCTGTAGCAGGAGTGCATCTCGGGCCACACGTACCGGATGGTGCTCGACAGCCCCAGGTAGGAGAGCAGGTCCGGGATGGTGTTCTGGGGGACCTCGATCTGGGTGCGGCACAGCTCGACCGGCCCGAACACCGCCACCCGGCTGACCCGTTCGTTCTGCAGGCACAGCGCCTTGTAGTAGTCGACGGTCCCGGCGATGTTGCGCAGCAGGGTGTCCTTGAAGCGCTGGCGCAGCTCGGCGTCGGTCTCGGTGTCGACCCCGCCGGTCATGGCGGTCAGGTTGGTCGCGCTCCCGGCGCCGATGCTGGTGCCGATGTAGGTCACGGTGTCCGGCGGGACGTTGCCGATGGTGCCGGGGACGGTGCACTGCACCGGCACGTCGACCGACTGGCTCCCGGCAGTGAGGACGACCGCCTCGGTCGAGGCGAAATACAGCGGCTGGCCACCGTTTTCGGTGCCGGTCACCCCGGCCTTGGTGTAGAACTGGGTGCCCAGCGGGATCTCGTAGTCCTGGGTGGCCGGGGTGTTGAGGGTCACCCGCACGATGCCCTGGGCGGGCCTGCCCTGCAGGCGGCCGTAGCCGAAGATGCCGACGAACTGCTCGAGCTCGATGCCGACCTTGCTGTCGATGTCGAACATCGAGCCCAGCAGGTACTGGTCGACGGCCGCCTCGCTGATCGCCTCGGCGCAGGCGTCGATGATCTTGCGCTCCGGGGTGCCACGCTCCAGCGACAGGCCTGGCGCGGTGATGGCCAGCTGTGCCCGGATGCGGGCCGAGATCTCCGATGGCGTCCGACTCATTACACCCTCTGCTCGTAGGTGATGTAGGCCTGCTCGTTGGCGGCGCTGCGCACCCGCACCGTGGCCTCGATGCGGTCGTAGTAGACCTTCACCGAGATGTCGTCAATGGAGTACAACAGCTCGGTAGTCGAGAATAGCTGCGGGTTCTCCTTGAGCGCCTTGAACTGCACCCGCTGGTAGTTGTCCAGCACGCGCTCGATCTCATTGGCGATCTCGACCTGGGTGGCGGGGGTGATGATGCCGCCGATCATGTCCTGCAGGATCGACCCCATGTCGGGGTGGAAGCGGTCGCCGCCGAAGCGCTCGAGCACCCACAGTTGCAGGTCCTGCTTGAGTTTGTCGATGCCATGGACGATCTGCAGCTGCGACCCCTGCTGAACCAGGTCGCCGTCGGCGATTGCCAGCGAGTACGTCACCCCAGTGCCTCCTCCCCATTTCTGGGTCCGCACAGCGGCCCTGACAGCCTCACCAGCTGCTCAGGGCCACTCTGCGCCAGGTGTCCTGCGCGATGCAGACGTACAGGTGGGTGCTGTCCCAGGCGATCTGCCCCGGCGTGCCGGGCGAGCTCGGGGTCTGCGGAGCGTCCGTGACTGCGGCGCCGGTGCCCGCCGGGGCCCAGGCGGTACCGTCGGAGTACACCGGTGTCATGCGGTCGGTGTCGTAGACCAGTTGCCCGGCGTGCCCGGCCGGGTCCGGCAGCTCGTCGGTGGCGTAGGTGGCCAGCCGGATCGGGGCGTTGGCGTTGACCTGCGAGCCGTTGAGCTCCAGCGGGCCGCTGGATCCGACGTGCACCTGGCCCTCGGCGGCCCGGGTGAGCTGCTCGGGCGGATTGAACGGGATCTTGGAGGCCAGCCGGTAGTACAGCGCGTTCTCGCGGGTGACGAACCACTGCTCCCCCACCGCCGGGATGACCGTGGTGCTGCCGACCGGGTAGCGCAGGTCGATCTGGACGATGCTGCGGCGCCGCGTCATCGCCTTGGCCACCCGGTTCTGCAGGTCCACCTCGGTGATCGCCACCGGCTGCGGCATACTCGATTCCATCGGCGAGGTCATCGAACTTTTGGCGCGGAGACCCCCGCCTTCAGGCGGGGGAGGAAGCGCCTCCCTCCCTTCCCTAAATCGTTCTTAACTGATCTTTTGGCAGAATGTGAGGCATGGCGCAGATTGTGAAGCGGGCGTACAAGTACCGCTTCTACCCGACCCCCGAGCAGGCCGAAGAACTGCTCCGGACGTTCGGCTGCGTGCGCCTTGTCTACAACAAGGCGCTGGAGGAGCGGACCCGCGCCTACACCCAAGAGGGCCGCCGGGTCTCCTACGTGGAGACCTCCACAGCGCTCACGCAGTGGAAGAAGACGCCCGAGCTGGCGTTCCTCAACGAGGTCTCCAGCGTGCCACTCCAGCAGGCGCTTAGGCATTTGCAGGCCGCGTTTGTCGCTTTTTGGGAGAAGCGGGCCAAGTACCCGAAGTTCAAGAGCAAGAAGAAGTCCCGCGCCTCCGCCGAGTACACCCGGTCCGCGTTCCGCTGGCGGGACGGCCGGTTGACGCTGGCGAAGATGGGCGACCCGCTGGACATCGTGTGGTCCCGCCCACTCCCCGCAGGGGCCGAGCCGTCCACGGTGACCGTCTCCCGGGACGCGGCGGGCCGCTGGTTCGTGTCGATCCTGGTTGAGGAGAAGATCGCACCGCTTGCCCCGGTAGACCGATCCGTCGGCGTGGACGTCGGGATCACGGCGCTGGCGACGCTCTCCACCGGGGAGAAGATCGTCAACCCGAAGCATGAGCGTGCCGACCGGCGCAAGTTGGCCAAGGCCCAGCGGGCACTCGCCCGCAAGGCCAAAGGCTCGAACAACCGGGCCAAGGCCCGCCTGAAGGTGGCCCGCGTCTACGCGCGGATCAACGACCGCAGAAGAGACCACCTGCACAAGGTCACGACACGGCTTGTTCGCGAGAACCAAGTGATCGCCGTGGAAGACCTGACCGTCCGCAACATGGTCAAGAACAGGCGGTTGGCCCGCGCCATCTCCGATGCGAGCTGGCGTGAGCTGCGGGGCATGCTGGAGTACAAGACCGCCTGGTACGGGCGGGAACTGGTCACGGTCGACCGGTTCTTCCCCAGTTCCAAGCTGTGCTCTCAATGCGGGACCCTGCAAGAGTCGATGCCGCTCAACGTTCGGGAGTGGGTATGTGCCTGCGGCGCAACCCATGACCGGGACGTGAACGCGGCGAAGAACATCCTCGCCGCCGGGCTGGCGGAGAGGTAAAACGCCTGTGGAGCTGGTGTAAGACCTCAACGAGAGTCCTCTCGGGCAGGCGACTGGCAGTGAAGCAGGAAACCCAACCGGCGACGGTTGGAATCCCTTCCCTTCAGGGAGGGGAGGAAGTCAACAGGGCAGGAACTCCTCAGGGCAGGAACTCCTTGATGAGGTTGCCGGGACTCAGGTCCGGGCCGATGTCGGTATTGCCCAGCCGCTCCATCAGGGTCCCGGCCCTGGGGTTGGACGGAGCCATCACGGTTGCGCTGGTGCTGAAGCCGCGCTCGAAGTCGATGTCATGCATGACCTCGGACACATAGACCTGCAGGTTGTGGTCGCCGAGCTGGATGCGCATGCCCGGCAGCAGCTCGGGCATAAAGGTGAACGACACCTTGGTCTCGTACTGCTGGGCCCACTTCTCCATGAAGATCTGGCAGGCCAGCAGGAACTCCAGTTCGTGGCTGCCCGCCATCGGCGCGGTCATTTTGAACGGCCGAACACCGAAGTGGCGCATGAGGGTTTGCCCGTCGATGGCCTCGTGGTCGCCCAGGCCGATGTTGCGCAGCCGCTGGAACAGCCACTCCTGCTCGACGGTGGCCACGCCGGAGCTGTCGAGCCACTGCAGGATGCCGGGCTCGTAGCCCATCATCGTCACGTCACCGGCCACGTACACGTGGGTGGTGAGGTTGTCGTCGCTGAAGTCGATCGAGCAGTTCTTCAGCTCGATGTCCTCCAGCCGCAGGACGGCCTTCTTGCCGTCGAGGCCGAAGAAGTCCGGGTAGTAGGCCATGAAGTCGCCGTTGGGGGCCGACTGGAACTTGCGCAGGCTGGCCGCGCAGATCGCCCTGATCATCTTGATCAGCGGCTGGGAGTCGATGAAGTCCTTCAATCCGCCGCTGGCGCCCCACAATTCGGCGACGGGGCTGACGAACATGCCCGGATCGAACATGTAGCTGAACAGGTTTCGGGCGATCGGCTCACTGTGGGAGCCGCCGGTGCCCGACCCGGAGATGCCGCCGGTCAGCGGGGACATGCCGGGGCCCATGGCCGGTGGGTATCCGCGCGGCGCGGTGGGGTCGGGGCCGCCGTTCTCGGCGAAGCGGCGGATGCCTGCGACGTTGTTGAGGTCGATGGGCATCGCCACCACACGCACCACGTCGCCGGACTGGGGCGAGTGCAGGAACACCCCGGGCTCCAGGTACATCATGACGTGGTCGGGGGTGGGGAACACCAGGTCGCCGCGCCGGATGCCCGCCGCTGGGACCGGGATGCCGTTGGCCAGTTGGTTGTAGGTCGTGCGGCCGATGTTGATCCCGATCGCGCGGAACGAGTAGTAGAACAGCCCCGAGCAGTCGAAGGCGTCCGGTCCGGCCGCGCCCCACAGGTAGGGTTTGCCCTGCTGCATCAGCGCGGTCTGCACCGCGCCCTCGGAGTCGGGGTTCGGCTTGCCGAAGCGCTCGCGGATGGCGTTGGGGTCCATGCCGCTCTGGGTGACGGTGGTGATGGCCTGGGCGGCGACGTTGCCGACATCGACACCGGCGGCACCGGCCACCGCGCTGACCGCCCCGCCCACGCCCGGGGCGCTGGTGATCGTGGTCGTAAGTCCCTGGTTGGCCTCGCGGTAGGCGCTGACCATCTTCTGGGCCTCGGGGATGAAACCGCTGTAGTACTGCGGCGATCCGCCGCGCTGGACCTTGTAGATCGCCAGTCCAGGGTCCATATTCCGCCAACCCTCGATCTGGGCGAGCTTGCTGAAGAACATGCGCGCGGCCTGGCGGGGGTTCATGCGCTGGGCGACGGTACCCCACTCGTCGAAGTTGCGCTGCTGGAACAGCCCCACCGAGTCATGGTCGGGGCCCAGGCCGTCGTTGGGGAAGTTCAGGCTGTCGGGAACAGCGAGGTTGGCCAGGTTGCGCAGGCCGGACTCGGCCATCGCGCAGGCGACCCCGAGCACCGCACCGTCGTTGTTCATGACGGTGGTGCGCATCTCGGCCGCCACCTCGTTCATCTTCTCCCAGGCCTCGCGATTCTGATTGAGCATGCCCTCCTGACCGGCGGCGGCGGCCTGGGCGATCTGCTGAGCGGTCGACAGGTCACGGGTGACCGGGCCGAGACCCAATTCGTCTGCTGCGGCGATGATTTCGGCGACGTAGAACTCCTGGCCGAGCCCGTACGCCCCGGGTGATCCGGCACCGGAGTTGTAGCTGGCGTACATCCCGGCGCCGCCGGAGATGTCGTCGCCGAGCAGCAGGCGCCGGAACCGGTGCACGGCAGCCTGATTGGCACCCTGGTTGAGGTGCCAGTTGCTGATGAGGAAGTCGTAGAACCGCACCGGGAAGTTCTCGATGTGGATCTGGTCGCGCCGCCAGTTGCCGACCCGGATGAGGATCTGGCGCAGCATCGAGCCCATGCCGCCGTCGCGCACGAGGTTCTCGCCGTCTCCGGCGGTGGCCGCCATGATGCCCTGTTGGTTGAACAGGGCCAGCGAGTCCGGCAGGGCCGGGTTCCACCAGGTGTGCAGCAGGCGCTTGAGCGTGCAGGTTGCCTTGAGCGTCACCACGCCCGGGTAGATCTGGCGGAACGGCACGGTGTCGAGGTAGCCGGTGAAGACCGGGACCCACCGGACGCGCTTCATCTCGATGTAGATCCGGTCCATCGGCTTGATGTTGGCGCTGTTGTAGCGCCCCTTTTTGTTTGCCAGTGTGATGAAGGCCGTCGAGGCGGCGTCCTCGCGCCGGATCAGGGTCATGCGCACGATGTCGCTGGAGACGTCGTACTGGCGCATGCCGTGGCCGATGAGGATGCGGACGTCGGGGCTGTAGACCAGCGTCCGCATCTCCGGGATGGCGAACGGGTCGATGTTGATGTGCAGCCCGGGATCCTGGTTGGCCTCGCCGCGCTGCTGCTGCTGCTCGGGGCTGGTCATCGCGGCCCCCCGAACACCGAGGTGGGCCCCCCGAAGGTGGTGCCGATCCCCATGGCCTCGAAGGCCATCTCGACCGCCAGCGACGGCAGCCGCAGTATCCCGGACGGGGAGCCGTATCCGGCGACGGTCCAGAAGGTGGCGGCGATGCTGGCCAGCTCGGTGCGCTTGGAGTAGACCGAGTCGACCAGTTCGACCTCCAGTCGTGCCCGGGGCGCGGGGTTGAAGCGCTTGCCCCCGGCGTCGATGTGCTTGATGATGCCGGTCCAGTTGGTAATGTCACGCTCGGGCCACCACAGCACCACCTCGGGCTGCGGCCAGCTGCGCAGCGCGGCCAGCTGGTGGGCCCGCACGAACCGCTGGAAGGCCTCGTACTCGGGTTCGTTGCGGAATACCAAGTCGAAGGTCACCGACGGGTGCTGGGCCTTGACTGGGAAGTGCTGGGCCATGCGCTTGGTCTGCACGGTGATGACGTCGGAGTACAGCATCGTCTGGAACGACGTGCAGTTGAGCTTGAGGTTGACCCCCAGGGTCGGGGATCGCATGTACAGGAACGACATCCCGTGCTACCTGGCCATCGGCGGGGTGCGCATCGGCACCGGCTCCTCCTCGGGCTCGAAGATGAGTCCGTGCTGGTAGCTGAACTTGAAGCCGCCGAAGTCGACGTCGGCCCGGATACCGGGCAGCCTGATCGGCCAGCTGATCGGGCAGTTGCTCGCGAACTCGGCCATCGTGGTATCTCCCTCCACCCTTTAGGGTGTGGGGACGCCGATTTGGCCGAGGGTGTCGGTGACGAGGTTGCCCACGCCGCTGTTGAGCAGGTTGCCCGGAATCGACAACGGCGAGAACCAGTTTGGGGTCTGCTGCTGGTTGAGCCAGCCGCCCATACTGCTGTTGTACTGGCTCTTGCGGAATCCTATGCCGTCCTGCAGGCGCTGCAGCTCGTAGCTGAGCGCCATCGAGGTCTGGATGCCGCTGACGTCCTCCTGGACTTTGAAGCGCAGCTCGATCGGCCGTGTGGTGGCGGTGACGGTGTCCATGAACGGCACCGAATGGGCGAACACCTTCAGCCGCCAGTTTCGGGTGGAGTACCAGAACGTGCCGGGGTCGCTGGAGCGCTGATCGTTGATCCAGTCGCGCATGAACGACACGATCTGGCGCAGGTAGGGCCATCCGCCCCGGCCGCACTCGACGATGACGCTGAGGTCCTCGATCTTGGCGCCGAGGATCTGAATCACCCGGCCCCCGTAGGTGTTCTCCACGGCGGTGTGCAGCCGGTAGGACCACCGGACCTCGTTGGGGTTGGTGCGGAAGCGCACCACCCTGCCCTTGTACTCGAGCGTGCAGATGCCCCGGTAGGGGTTGTTGCCGCCGGTGGCGGCGGGGATCGTCGACAGTGGGTAGGTCACCAGCCACTCCTCCCACGGGTGATCGGCGACTCGCCGGGCGGGGCGTTGTTGGGTGTGGCGTCCCCCCACCCGGCGTTGGCCTTGTACTCGTGCGGGGTGAGCCGGACGGTGTTGCCGCCCTGGACCTGGATGAGCTTGCGGGCGTCCGGCGACAGGTCGATCGTCACGTTGCCCTGCACCTGCGTGACGCGGTCCCGGACATTGCCGCCACCGCCGCCGGACATCTGCTCGAGTGTCATGCCAGCGCCAGTGCTGCCCTTGGGGCGGATCTTGACATCGCCCTTGCTGATTCGCTCCATGAACTCCCGGTTGTTCGGGTCGAACTTGACGGACTTGCCGCTGGGGTCGAGGAACTCCAGGCCGCCGGGGCCGTACTCCTCCAGAACCGGATCGAGCGCCCGGATATGGTAGTCGCCGCTCTTTGGGCTCTGTCCGAACCACCGGTCCCAGCTGCGCTGGTTGGCTTCCTGTGTCCTGCCTGGGATTTCATTCCACTTGCCCGTCACCAACGAGCCGATGTTGGCCGCGCCGGTGCGCACGCTGTCGGCGATCTGGCTGCCGAGGGCCCCCCAACTCTCGGAGACGTTGCGTCCGATCTTCTCCCAGAAGCCGCGCTTTTGCACCTGCATGCTCTCGGCGGTCTCCTGCTCGACCCGTTGTTCGGCCTCACCGGCGATGTCGCGGCCGCTGACCAGGTCGGCGAACAGCTGCTTGGCCTTGTTGGGCTCGAGTTGCACGCCCATCGCCATCAGTCGTTGGTGGAACAGCGATGCGGCGTTGTTGAAGGCCGCGCTGCCGGGAGCGGGGCGGCCGAAGGACTCGTAAAACTGCATGGCCCAACGGCGCAACCCCTCCTGGGCGGCCCTGGGCAGCTCTTCGCTCATCGACATCGGCAGGGCGGTGTTGAGCAGCTCGGGCGGGGCCTTGATGATCCCGGCCGCCCGCATCATCGCCAGGTTCTCCGGGGACGACATGGCGCCGACGATGGTCTCGCCGACCCCCTTCATCGAGGTGTCGTTGCTGTACATCTGCCCGGCGACCATGGCCGCCTTCTCGGCCACCGGCGCCGCCATGCCGCGCGAGATCAGCATTGAGCTGGTGTCCTTGAAACTACCCATCAGCTCCGGCAGGCTGCGGGCACCCTCCTTGGACAGCCCCTTGATCAATTCGAGGTTGATGGCCAGGCCCTCGATGCTCTGGCCGCCCTCGTAGATGTTCTTGCGCAGCAGCTCGACCGAGTCGGCGACCTGCAGGTTCATCTCCTTGAGGTTGTGGGCCATGAAAGCGGTGACGGTTTCGAAGGTCTTGCCGGTGTAGCCCTCGGTCAGTGCCGACTGGATGATCTGGCGGCTCTGCTCGGTGGTCAGGAACGGGCTCATGGCCATCGCGCGGATGGAGTATTCGTAGCCGAGGCCCTCGGCGGCGCCGCCGCCACGCACCATGCCGAAGTTCTTCAGTCCCTGGTAGGTCTCGCCGACGTTCTGCACCAGCCCGTAGGCGCCGAGCCCGGCGCTGATGCCCAGACCGGCGATCCCCAGCCCCTTGGCGATGTTGGCCAGGGCGCCGCCCTGCAGGCCACCGGCGGCCGCTGCGCTCATGGCCAACCCGGCGCCGTGGGCGAGCATGCCGGTGAGTGAGCCGCCGACCCCGGTCTCGTTGACGACCTGGTTGGCCAGCCCGAGGCCGCCGCTGATGCGCTGCTGCCAGTCCATCAGCGGATCGCCGGTGCGCGGAGTGGGCAGTGCCGGTGGGTTCTGCTGGTGGTACTGGAGGTTCTGCTGTTCGCGCTGGTGGACCCGGCTGGCCGTCTCCTGCAGCTGCTGATCGGTGGGGCTTTCGGCCGGGATGTCGCCGGTGCGCAGGTTGCCCCGGGCCGCCTGCATGTTCAGGTAGGTGCGCGGATCGCTGTCGCGCAGCTGGTCGAGCTGGGCCTGCACCTCCTGGACCGTGGGCGCACCCGCTGCCGCCTCCCGGCCCATCCCGGCCTGGGCACCGCTGAACGGGTCGGTGTAGCCGTGGGGCACCGTGACGTTGAGCGGCGCGGGCATGGCTCCCCCGCCGCCCTGCATGCCCAGCAACTGCTGCATGCGCTGCAGCAGGGCGTCCTGGGCCTCGGCGGCGCGCTGGGCGATCTCGGCGGTCTGGTTGAGGTACTGGACGAAGTCGTCCTGGGCACGGGCGGCCGCCTCGGCGCCGACCCGGAAGCGCTCGATCTCCTGGGTCAGCTCGCGCAGGCTGGCCACGCCTTCGGTGGGGACGTCGATGACCAGGCGGGCCACGACGAAGTCGTCGCCCTGTTGGAAGTTGAAGGTTGGCTGGGTCACTGCCACTCACCCCACTGTGGTTCTGGCACACCGTAATTGGGGTCCGGCACGGAGCCGCCGTGCATGACGCGCTGGCGCTCCAGGTTGCGGTAGTAGGCGTCGAGCTCCTCGATGTCGGTGATCGGGATCTCCTCCTCCTCCTCCTCGAGGGGCCTGGAGATCTGGCTGTGGGGCTGGCCCATGTACACCTCCTGCCAGCGCTCCGGCGAGAGGTTGAAGCACAGCAGCTCGATGCCCGCCAGCATCGACTTGTCGGTCAGCATCCGGTCCAGCCACAGGGCGTACTTGAGCGCGAAGTGCTGGAAGCGGTTGATGCCGGGCCGCGACAGCAGGCCCTGTGCGTAGGCCAGACGGATCTCCGCTTCCGTCCGCTCGTCTAGCCTTTGACTTTTCCCAGTTTGATTGCCAGTTCGACGAATTCGGTGTCGAGGTCCATGATGGCCCGGTAGATCTGGCTGATCACCACCGGGTAGTAGTCGCGCAGGATCTCGACCTTCTTGCTGAAGATCTCCTCGTCGGTCGCCGGGGCCAGGGGCTGGTAGAGCGGCTGGCCGTCGATCGCGCGGATCCCGGCCGCGCACACCCCCAGCTGGAAGGCCCGGGCTGCGGCCTTGGTGTCGTCGTAGGGCTTGGTGTGGAGCCCGATGAGCATCTCGTCGCAGACCCGCAGGTTCTGGATGGTCACCGAGTGCCCCATGACGTCGATGGTCTTGGAGCGCTGGCCGACGGTCATCAGCTGCCGGAACAGCCCGAGCTCCTCGTCGGTCAGCTCGGTGACCTGCTCCTCCTCCGGCGGCTGGGGCGGCTCCTGCTCCTCGGCGCCGGGCTGGGGAACCGGCGGCGGCACGGGGTCGGCGATGCCGCCGATGGGCTTGGGGGGCTGCAGATCCCCGCTGCTCAAGTTCGGCGGCGGCAGGTCGGGCTCGGGGACGTAGGCGGTCACCGATCGCCCTCCGTACCGGCGACGGTGTTGTTGAGTCCGGCATGGATGCGCGGTCCCCGGCAGATGTCGTCGACCCAGTCGGGGTCGACGGCGGCCGTCCGGCCGGTGTCGGGGGTCGGCAGCAGGTACTGCTCAGCCTGGGTGGTGATCTTCATGCGGTGTCTCCTTCCCTCACCCATTCAGGCGTCGGGGCGGGGCGATTCAACAGGTGCCCGCATTTGACAGGGCACCGGCCCCATGTGGAGCCGGTGCCCCGGTCAGCTGCACGAGACAGGAAGGAGCACCCCGAGGGGGTGCAACGAAGACTATACCAGCTCAAAAAGACCGGGCGCCAGTTCTTTGACTGACGCCCGGCCCGCTGTCGGAAAGGGAAAGCGCCCCTATGGTAGCACAGCAGTGACTACACCGGCGTGGTGTAGCAGTACTGGGCGGTGATCGTCTTCGGCAGGGTCATGGTGCCGATGTTGATGTTCTCGCCCTCGTCGATGTCGGTGATGACCACGCCGTGGTAGACCCGGGCCCGGTACATCCCGCTGGGACTGCGGACGATCTTCTGCATGACGATGTTGCCCAGCGTCAGCTGGCGCTTGAGCACGTCCAGCAGGTTGTTGGTGCCCTCCAGGCCGGGCAGTGTCGCCCACACCGGGGTGATCCACTGCTCGTAGAACGTCATGCGCAGCGTGCCGACGCCGACGGCTGCGGCGGTGACGATCTCCAGCGGCACCGGCTCGTCGATCGGCTGGACCGCCTGGGCGGTCGCCACCGGGGTCGGCGGCGTGTCCTGGATGACCTGCAGGTAGGCCAGTCGCTGGCCCTGGTACAGCAGGGTGGTGTACCCACTACCGCCAACGCGGGTGTTCGGGATGGCCACTGTGAAACCTCCGGGCTCAGTTCATGATTCGTCAGATGGCCTGCAGGGTGTTGGACGAACCGCCGAAGGCGCCGGTCGCCATCATCGCCGGGGTGCCGATACCACCGGCCGAGCTGAAGTCGGCCATATTGGCGGTGTCGCCGAGCGAGATCTCGCCGCTGGTCAGGCTGATGCCGAACCGGACGACGATGTAGTTCAACGGGAAGGCGGGCTGCCAGCTGAACGTCACCTCGATGACGTCCGGGTTCGTCTTGAGCTGGCGGACCTTCAGGCTCGCGTAGTCGACCAGCAGGCCGTCGCGCAGCAGGCTCTGCAGGGCCGCCTCGACCGAGGCCTTGACGTTGACCAGCGTGTAGTCGTAGATCGGCTGGCCGATCAGCTTGGCCGACTCCAGGTAGTCGCGGATCCGGTAGGTCAGCGCGTCCTGCTGGCCGGTGACCGACCACTCGCGGCTGATCAAGTCAGTCGGGTCGGTCGTCACCCCGTGGCGGACCCGCACGATCTGGCGGCGGGTCTTCTCGACCACCATCAGGCCGTTCTGGCTCTCCAGGCTCTTTTCGCCCTCGCGCAGCATCTCGCCGATGTCGGACCAGCCAGTGATGCGCTTGTGAGTCAGCGGCTGGGCGAAGCTCATCGACACCGTCATACCCGCCAGCGATGCGGCCATGAACTGCCCGCCGAGCACGATCTCGTTGTTCAGCTCCGGGGCGTAGTACTTGAAGCTCGCCGGGCTGACCAGGGCGACGCGGTTGCTCGAGAGGTTCTGGGCGTTGAGGATCCGCTGCGCCGACGGTACCGGCGTGACGGTACCGTCCATGCCGACGATGGCCCGGCGCTCGAAGCGGTTCTCCGACTGCGAGATGACATGCTGGTAGACCAGCTGGTGGATCGGCTGCTGGCCGGTGCAGGGCACGACGATGGCCACGCGCGGCTGGTCCCGCAGCTTGTTGAGCGCGTCCTCGTAGTCGCTCATGCCCGCTGTGCTGCCCGGCCCGGTGGGCTTGACGGCCACGCACACCAGTTCGCTGGCGCCGTTCATCATGGCGAAGCGGGCGCCGAGGGTCAGCTCGGACTGGATCTCGCCGGTCGTGGTATTGAACGGCGCGCCGTAGTAGGCCTGGACGTCCTCGTAGTCGTAGAGCATCTGCGGGTCGAAGTAGCTCGGGTCGGTGTACTGGTAGGACACCTGCACGATCTGACCCGGCTGAATGTGACCGCCGTTGATGACCCGCGAGATGGTGTAGGTGGCGTTGTTGGTGCCGATGGTGCCGTCGAGGTGCACGATGGTGTAGTCGGTACCCTGGACGTAGACCTCGCCGGTGTTGGGGTTGCGCACCTGCAGGGTCGCGGTGTTGATACCCTGCTGACCGAGGGTGCGGTTGACCGCTGGGGTCTCCTCGTCGGTGTCGGGGTTGATCATCAGCGACTCGACCGCCGTGCGGTAGCCGATGGCGACACCAAACAGCGCCACGGCTGTGGGCATTGAGGGGTTGACTGCCAGCTGTGGCCCCTGGATCGTCTCGGTGTAGACGCCGGGAGGCAGGTAGCGGCTAAGGTCCACTGCGGCCATCAGCGATACCCTTCACACTCGGAAGCTCTCTCCCTGGTTCCGGTATCGGGGCGTGCTTTTCACAGGCTGCGCTCAAGGAATCCCCGTCCGTAAGGGTGGGGAGGAGCTCAAAGGCTCACCGGCGGCGTCGGCGCCGGGTACACGGCCTGGCTGGCCACGTCGACCCGGGTCAGGGTGTAGGTGCCGTCGTGGCGGTGCAGGATGTTGTAGTGGCCGATCATGTCGACGGCGTAGCCGTCCTCGTAGGCCAGCTGCTCGCCGTCCCAGGGTGTTCCGATGTTGGTGTTCTGGCCGATCGGGTAGATCGAGTCGGTGACCAGCGACATGGCGATGTGTGGGTTGTCGGCCAGGGCGGCGTGCAGGCTGCGCAGCTGCTTGGCGTCGCGCTGGGGGTCGGTGAGCACGGCCTGGGGGTGCCGGGAGAACGACAGCATGGCGATGATGTGGTCGGACACCCGGTCGCGGTCGCGGTTGGTCAGGGCCACCACCGCGAAGGTCAGGCGGCCGCGCACCTCGAACTCCTGCACGGTGCACCACTGCCCGTCGTGCTTGACGATCTGTTCGTGGCTGACGCCGGAGCGGTTGAGGCCGGTCAGGGAGAACTGGACCCACACCCCGGGGTAGTGCAGCTGCTCGACCGGGTACTCCAGGTCGATGTAGACGTGGTTGTCGGGCAGCTCGTTGTGCCGGTCGTCGACGCGGTCACGGTGGGTCAGCACGTGCATGCCGACGCCGGTGAAGCCCTCGCGCACGGCGGTGACGACGGCCCGCTTGATGACCTCGATCACCCCGCCCTCGGCGCCGCGCGGCAGCGGTCGGTTGACCGGCACGTACGGCTTCGGCCAGTCGTAGTCGGACATGAAAATGCTTGGCGCGTAGCGATCTTCGTCACTCAACGCGGCCTCCTGTGAGCACTCGCATCAGCGTGGTCTTCAGCTGGGGCCCCGACTCGGTGATGGCCCGCTGCAGCGCGTTCTCCATGAAGTTCTTGGGCTTGAGCCCCGGGTGGCGCCAGCGCTGGTCGCGCCACTTGCGGATCCCACCGGGCAGGGTGACCCAGCCGGGGGTGCCCACCCCCTTGGCGCGCACGAAGTGCACGCCGTCGGCGTCGCGGATGGGCACGACGCGCCCCTCGGCCCACCACATGACGAACGGCCGGATGCCCCGGTTCTGGTGCATCAGGTACTTGGCGGTGGTGCGCAGGCCGACCTGGCCGTCGTTGGCGATCGGGGTCATGGCCTGTATCGAGCGCTCCGACCAGTTGCGCGACTTGATGTCCTCGCGCACGAATTGCAGTGCGCGCTGGCTGATCTGGATGCAGGTCTCCTTCGGCACGAGCACACGCACGGCCCATCACCCGCCGATCGGTGGGGTGGCGTACGGCGGGACGGGGTCGCGGCTCGGTCGCGGGAAGCGGCGGCCCACCAGGCTGAATCGCCTTGCGATGGGCAGATTCTCGGGGACCCGGTTGCAGCGGGTGACCTGCCCGACGACGTCCCATGCGTCCTGGCCGTGGCGGGCGCCGGTGCGCAGTGAGATCTGGCTGACCTGGTCGACCTGGTAGAAGCCGTCGACCTCGGCGACCCGTCCGTCGGGGGCCCAGCGGCGCACACGAACGACAAAGTCGCCCTTGCGAAGTCGCGGAAAGGCCTCGATGTGCACGTCGGTGGCGCCGGGCTCCCACATACCCTGCTTGTGCATGTTCTGGGTCTTGAGCTGGTCGCCGAAGGTGGCCCAGACCCTCGCGGCGTGCTTGATCGGCTCGGCGAAGCCGGTGCCGTAGCACTGCGAGCACTCGCGCTCGCCGCCGCCGTAGATGTCGTCGTGGCACTCCGGGCAGCGCTCGTCGCGCCGGTCGCTGACCTCGTGGCGCAGCGCCAGCACCACGCACTGCTCGCCTGCGGTCTGCAGCGAGTCCAGGACGTCGCGGCGGGCCTGGCCGACGGCGAAGTCCTCGACGAGCTTGATGGTCACCGGGGGCCTCCCTCCTGGGGCCGTGTGCGCCTCCTGCGGTTCTGCTCCTCGAGCTGCGCCAGCCACTCCTGGCGCCGACGGGCCTCCTCGCGCTGGCGCTGCTCGAACTCCCGCCTGCGGCGCTCAACCAGATGGGGCTGGTCGTAGTTGAACCGGGGCGGGGGCATCGGCGGGATGGTCGGGTTGTCGGGGTGCCGCTTCTGCACCCACTTGCCCTTGGCCCAGTCCCACTCGAGCGCGTTTATGCCGCCAGCCTCCTCGATGTACTGCTTGCGCAGTTCCTCGCCCCAGTCCCCGGCCAGGCGGATCCCGACGTGGCCGGGCGGCATGTTGGCGGCCTGGGCGGCGACGCGCCAGGGCCACTGGTCGGACTGCCGGATGACGGGGCGCATCAGACCATCCCTGCCCAACCGGCCACGGCGGGCGCGGCCGGGTAGAAGCGGAACGCCCGGGCGGCACCGGCCCACTGGCCGGACTGGAACACGCCCCGGCTGCCGCCACCGCCGCCGTAGAGGCCACCGGCGACCAGCAGTGCACCCCGGCTCAGGCCGAGCATTGTGCGCTTGGCGGCCTTGACCATTCGCTGCCACTCGGGGAACTCCTGGTTGAGGATGCTCTGCCAGCGCTGCATGTAGTCGCGCCGGTCCAGGTAGGTCACGGCCATGTTGACGCGGGCCGGGATCTCGACGTAGGAGCGCGTGAGGTGCCGGATGACCTCCAGGTAGGTGCCCATGATCAGCAGGTCCCGGAAGTCTGCGGGCACCCGCCTGGGGACCGGCCCGAAGCCCCACTGGGTGATCGGGTAGCCGGTGGTGTTCATGCGGGTCACCGCCATCTGCGACAGCTGGGCGATGCGCTCGTAGTCGAAGTGGGTCTGGTAGGGCTCGATCAGGTATGGGCCGCCCTCGGTGGAGTCGAACAGGTCGCCGAACATCCAGGTGACCGCCTCGACGACCGACTTGTCCTCGTCGGAAAGGCTGTCGTAAAGCGGCATTTGGCCGAGGATCTGGATGTGGTCGGTGTAGGCGAAGTCCTTGCCGTCGACCTGATATCCCCACTCGACAACCAGCACGCCGCGCTGGCCGGTCAGGCCGGGCCCGATCTCGAAGTCGTACTTGCCGGTGTCGGCGCGGTGCAGCTCGTCGGCGCCGACCTCCAGCACCAGTTCACCGCGCACGTCCTCGGGCCCGGGGGCCTCGTCGGAGGGTGCGTCGCGGCGCCACACCCGCAGCGTGAGGGTGCCGGGGTCGGGGTCGACCGGCCCACCGGCGCCGGTGATGCCGACCGCGACGTAGCCCCGGCCGCCCTGGGAGACGAACCGCCGGACCAGGGACTGGTCGCGGATCTTGGGCGAGATGATGCTGATGCCCGACGGGTAGGTGGTCATCTAGGGGCTCCGGTAGACGAGCTCGAGGCGGGAGCTGACCCGGGAGGCCGGGTCGAAGGCGCTGAAGATCTGGTTGATGATGTCCGGCGGCGACTTGAACTTCGCCTTGAGCTGCACAATGTCATTGACGGCCAGCCGCATGCAGCCGGTGAGGCACAGGGTCTGCGAGAAGCCTGGCTCAATTCCACTGCCGCGCAAGTACTTCGAGTCGCGGATGTAGGTGTCCTGGCCGTTGAGCATAATCACGGCGTGCGCCTCGTCGGGCACCAGCTGGGTGTCCCACTGGATGGTGGCGTAGATGTCGTAGAGCCCCGGCTCCTTGATCACCACGTCGGTCTGCGAGGCGTTCTTGTTGAAGAAACCGAAGGTGTCCTCGATCTCCTCGGTGAACTCCAGGATGGAGCCAAATGCACTGAGCCGCTGGGCCTTTCCCTGCTGCAGACGCACGATCGGGATGTTGCCGATGGGCAGGATCGACCAACGGGTGGTCGACTCGTAGTAGGCCAGGTCCTGGATGCGGACCCACTCGATCTCCGAGGGGGTGGTCTGGCCGAGGTAGCGGGTCCCGGCCTGCATGCCCAGGCCCCACCCCCGGAATTCCGGCCCCTTGCTGCTGAGGAGCCTGGTGTCGACGATCATGGCGATGGCCTCGCCCTGCCGGTAGATGGTCATGGTGTTGCCGACCAGGGTGGCCATCCAAATCGAATTCGGCACTTGGGTATTGATGCCCTCGATGAGGCCCAGGCGGACCTCCTCGTCTCGCCCGGCGGTGGTGTAGTAGAGGGCGAGCCAGCCGGTGCCGATACGCAGCCGCAGGTAGCTCTGCCGGTCGTCGGAGACGCGGAAGTAGAAGTCGTTGGTGGCCGCGTCGGTGAAGATCAGGACGTTCTCGACGACGACCTCGCCGACCTTCCAGGTGATGATTTGGTCGTCGGTCAGGGTCTTGGCGTCGGCGGGGTCCGTGCGGTAGGCCCAGCCCCACTTGGTCCAGTTGCCCTGGTCGATCCAGCGCAGCATGCCACCCGGGGTGGCCATGAAACCGGTGTTGGGTTCGTTTGTGTTGTAAGCGATTTCCCAGCCGCCACCACCGATGGTGGTGCTGTTCGGCGGGAAGGTGATGTGGGAGTTGATGCCGTGGACCAGCAGGGCGTCCTGGTGCATCGACCACTGCCGGAAGATCCTGGTGTCGGTCTCGTAGATGATCATACCCTCGTCCGGCAGCGCGGGCCGGGTCGAGGAGGTGCAGATCTTCAGCGGCAGGTGCAGCAGGTTGTTGTAGTCGTGGTTGTGGTCGCCCGGGGCGGCCTGGGTCGGCCCCGGGCCCAGGGTGTGGTGGATGGCCTGGGGCGAAGTGTCGGTGTCGACGTCCTCGTGGGTGTGCTCCTGCTTGAGCTTCGGCCCGCCGGTCGGGCTGTCGGTGCCGTCGTGGTTGTGGGTCTTCTGGGCGGCGTGGACCTGCAGGGCCTCGATGGCATCGCCGAGGTCGCGGTGGTGCTCGACGTGGTTGCGGGTGGCGCTGCCCGCCGAGGACAGTGGGGTCTCCTCGGGCAGTGACGGCTCGGTGAAGGTGTCTACACCGCTCGGGTAGGAGGTCGACATACCCTGCTCCTGCTGGGTGGGCAATCAGGGGAATGCCAAGGCCCCGGCCGGGTTTCGGCCGGGGCTGGCGCTCGGTCAGTTGTTGGCCGGTCGCAGGATGCTGGCCGAGTCGTAGAAGTCGCGCATCCAGTCGCGGTGTGCGTGGGTGCGCAGCAGAGCCGCCTCGTCCGGGCGGGCCTGCAGCCTGTCGCCCTTGCTGCCGTCGGGCAGCTCGACGTGCTTGGCCCGCTCGGCAGCGGCCGCCTCGGCGGCCACCCCGGAGGCGGGCGGGCTGTAGAGCGCATCGAACACCGACTCGCCCCCGACGGGCAGCCCGGCGTTGAAGTGCTTGGTCTGGTAGGTGGCCTTGAACGCGGCCGGGACGGTCGTCATCAGTTGGTCTCCTCGTCGCTCGGATCGGGAACAACCCAGGCAGGGTTGGGCTCGGGCACCCGGGCCATCGCGTGATGCACGCTGCTGATGTCCGGGCGGCCGGGTTCGAGCCGGGGTTGCCGGATGAGGCATCCGGCCTTGTACCAGTCGATCTCAGCAGCGGTGAACATCAGCGGCTACTCCTCTGCCCCCTCGGCGGTGGGCAACTCGGGCGGAAAGGCCAGGGCCGAGAAGACGTTGTCGTCGACGCCGCCCGGAAGTCCGGCAGTGAACTGCCGCTTCTGGTAGGCACCCGTGAACGGGTTGTGACCGGCCCAGACCGGCGCGTCGGCCATGATGTGCTCCCCTCGTCAGTGGGTGGTGTCGGTCTCTCGCACGGGCGTGGTGATGGTCGCCCGGTCGAACTCCCAGCGCTGCTCCTTGGTCTCGGGGTCGATGACCGACCTCGGCGCGAACTGGAAGCTCAGGTGGCGGTGGTCGTCGCACAGCGGCGGCACGCCCTCCCGCACCTCCTTGGGCGTCTGGTGCACGCGACCGCGCTCGATGACGCCGTTCTCGTCGGTCTTGCCGCAGACCAGGCAGGCCTTGACGGTGATCGAAACGCTCTCGGCCGGGGTGCTCACCTCGGCGGTGGCGCCGTCGCCGCTGAAGGCCATGATCTCGGCGATCTTCTGCTCGGTGCTGGGCGACGACTGAACCAGCAGGGTGATCTGGTCCACCATCTCCGGGTCGGTGCCGATGATCAGGTCACCGCGCAGGATGAGCTTCTGCAGCCCCCGGACGGACAGGGCGGCCTTGGGCAACTCCATCACCGATTCGGGATGCCCCTTGGGTTCCAGCTCGAAATCGATCGATTCGTTGCCGACCCGCTCGTGGCAGTGCACGGGGTTGAGGGTGTTGTTGGCGATGAACAGCGGACCGTCGTGGGTGCGCAACTCGTGCAGGGTACGCTGCGTGACCATCGGGGTTGTTGCGGTGGTCATGAAAGCTCCTCCAGGTCGGTGTCTCCTTGCACCTATTCCTGGGGAGAGGGAGGGCCATCCACAGGGATGTCCCTCCGGGCAGATCAAAGCCGGACAAGCTTGACGGGAACGTGTGCCGCCGCATGCGGGTCGATGTTGATCACGACCGGGTAGGCGATGGGGATGCGCCCCTCGGCGGCGAGCCGGTCGACGAACTCCTGCATGCCGTGCTCGCAATCGCTCTGGACGACGATACGGCACTGCTGGCCGGTGAGCCGGTCGAGCATGGTCACCAGGTAGCTGGTCATGTCCGGCCTCACCCCTCCCCCACGTTTTCACTTCCGGTTGTTATCACCGTAAGTGAAAACGCCGTGGTCGGCAAGGGTTACCGGGCCCAGGCCTAGCGCTTGACCGCCGCCTGGGCCAGCACCTTCACGTGCTCGTCATCCAGGCCGACCCGGTCCTTGAGCAGGGTGAACCACAGCACCGAGTTGGGCGGGTACGGGTCGTCGGCGAGCTCGTAGACCTCGGCGATGGTGGTGGGGCGGCGCACCGGGTCCGGCGGGGGCAGGTGCCGCACGATGTCCACCAGCTGCTCGAAGTCGACCTCGCCGCGCACGAAGGCCCGGCAGGCGTCGCGGTAGTTCTCCGGCTTCCGCATCTCATCTCCCCTCTATCACACTTCTATAATAGCACTGGGGCATTTGCTCAGCGCAGGCCGGGGGCGCCCGTCTGGGGCAGGTAGGCCGGGTGCTGGGAGGGGTCCAGCAGGTCGTAGGGGCCGTCGATGAGGAACGGCCGGTAGCTCTCGTCCATGCCGTAGGTCCAGGCGTTGGCGAAGGCCCCCTTGCCCTGCTCGAAGTTGAGCCGGTTGACCGAGTGGTACTGCGGGTCCGGGCTGACGCTGTTGGCGATGAACTCCGGCGGCACCAGGCGCCCGCCGTAGGGGTTCTCGCCCCGGGCGTGGCGTTCGAGCTGGTCGACGTAGCGGTTGCGGGCACTGGCCAGCGACCGCTCGACGGGGATGTCGAGGAAGATCCCGTAGGGGGCCTCGTACCCGGCATCCCGCAGCTCCTGAATGCGGCTGGGGAGATGGTTGGGGTTGCGCAGCGTGCCGTCGAAGATGATGTTGGTGCCGTGCCTCATGGCCCGCTGCGCCAAGCGACGGGCCAGGTGCGACGATTCTTGATGAAACAGCGGCGCCAGTTCCATCGGGGTGTAGCCCTCGATCTGCGGCACCATCCCCCGGTCGATGAGCGCCTCCTTGATCTCATCGGGGTCGATGCGCAGGAAGTCGTCGGGCGAGCCCAGCCCCGGGATGTGCTGCAGCTTCCGTAGCAGCGTGCTCTTGCCGGAGCCCGGCAGCCCGCCGAGGATCAGTGCCCGCCGGTCGCGCGGGACGTGCTTGCCGCGCCGCTCCCAGATCTCGTCGAGGATCTCGTCGTGCAGCGCCGCACGCTCGGGCGTGTAGGTGCCGTCCGGCCCGGTGTAGACCAGGCTGGTGTTGAGGTGGGCGTTCTGCTCGAGGTCGCGGGCCAGCCTGGCGATGTGCTGGTCGAGCGCCTCCCCGGACAGGAAGGCCCCCCGGCGCCGCCGCGACGCCAGGCGCTCGTCGCCGTGGCCGCGCTGCCAGACCGGCGACCACTTCTCCGACCCGTAGGGCTTGATCGCCACGTCGGTGATGCGCATGGGGGCGCCCGGCACCATGGTGACCTCGTACTCCCTGTCGTACTGGCCGCCGGTGTTGGAGCGCAGGGGATCCTCGCCACGGCCACCCCAGTCGGCCTGCATCCTCACCGGCAGGAAACGGGGGTGCTTGTGGGTCGGCACGGCGAAGCTGTGGGCCACGTAGGGGTCGATCGACCAGTGCCTGCCCACCCCCCGGGAGGTCTCGTGCGGCGCCAGCGGGATCTGGCCACGGTGGTTGTCGAGGTAGTCCAGGATGAGCTTGCCGATCTCGGGGTCGTCGACCCTCGGGTTGCCGAAAGCCTCGGCGTAGTAGGGATCCTCGGGGTCGAAGTCATGGACCGAGGGGATGTTGCGGTGCGCGGGGTTGAGCTCCGAGCGCGTCATGCCGGGCAGCACCTCCTGGGCGACCGCCTCACTGACCGCGCCCCTGAAGGCGTCCCCGTACTCGGTCATGGCCACGTCACCGAGCAGGTCCTTGTGGTGCTGGTCGCCCCCGTCCTCAAGAGCGTCGCCGTACAGGCGCTTCCGGAGCTCCTCGGCCCCGGGGTGGAGCAGGTCGATGACGGTGCCCCGGTACAGCGCCGCCGGGGACATCGCGATCGGCATGCCCTCCAGCATATCGTCTGGGTCGATGGGCTCGGGACTGGTGATGATGGAGGGCCTCGAGATGTCTTGGGCCCGTGGGTTCCAGTCGTTGGGCGAGTAGTAGTAGCGCCCTTGGCTTTCGACGTACGGGCGCTGCTGCTCCTTGAACATCATGGACTTTCCCGGCCGCCCAGCCGGATCCGATGGCGAGTGGCCCGGCCTCGGCGGCACCCACTCATCGGGGAAGTACTCGAAATCCTCGTAGTTCTCCACGGCGGCGTCGGGGTTGGCGTACCACTCCTCGAGCACCGCGTCCGGGATCTGCTCCTTCCAGGCCTGGACGTCGGGGTCGCTCCAGGGATCCGAAGCGCCGAGCTCGTTTTCGACCATGTGGCTGAAGATGTAGTCCCACAGCTCTTCCCGGTCGGCAAGAGGAGTGGTGGCGGTGCGGCGGGTCGACGCCAGGCGCTTGTCGGTCTTCCCGCGCTGCCAGACCGACGACCAGTCGTCGTTGCCGTACGGCCTGATCGACACGTCGGTGATGCGCATGGGGGCGCCTGGCACCATGGTGATTTCGCGTTCGTCGGCATAATTGCCGCCGGTGTTGGAGCGCAGCGGATCCTCGCCACGGCCACCCCACTCGGCCTCCAGCAACACCGGCAGGAAGCGGGGGTGCTTGATTTCGACCTCGGAGAAGTCCTGTGCCCGACTGGGACTCGTCGACCAGTGCCTTCCCATTCCCCGGGAGGTCTCGTGCGCCTTGGCCGGGGTCTGCCTGCGGTAGGCGTCGAGGTAGTCGAGGATCAGCGGCCCAAGTTCCGGGTCGGAGACGGGGAGGTCGTACTCGATCTCATCGGAGTGGGGCTTGAGGTCACGGCGCCCCATCCCGGGCAGGGGCCGGTGTGCGTCCTCAAGCTCGAGGGCCTCGTACAGCTGCTCCTCGTAACCCCACGGCTCCGGAGGGCGCTTCCTGAACTTCTCGACCATCCCCTCGGCCATGTCCTCCAGGGCGTCACCGAAGATCCGCTGGCGGATCTCCTTGGCGGCCGGGTGCACCAGGTCGATGAAGGTGCCCCGGTACAGCGGCACCGACAGCTCCTCGGTGGGCATGCCCGGCAGGATGTCCTCCGGGTCGTACGCCTCGGGGTCAGCCTCGGTCTTCGGACGTGCCTTGCTGGGGGCCTTGGGGTTCCAGTCGTTAGGCGCGTAATACGGTTTCCCCGAAGGAGTTTCGGGGCGAGAGGCGGCGTCGAAAAGCGGTGTGTCGAGGCCTAGTTCGCCCTCCTCGTCCGACCCGTACCACTCCCCCTCCGGTGGGGTGTAGCCGTGGTGGTCGTCCATGAAGTCCTGCCAGTTCTCCAGGGCCAGCTCGGGATCCTCGCGCCACTCCTCGAGCACCGAGTCGGGGACCTGCTTCAGCCAGCTCCAGGCGTCCGATTCGGTGAAGCTCCACCCCGGAATGGCGTCGTTGTCCCTCAGGTACTGGATCAGGTACTCCTCTTCCCAGTCCCGCGAGTAGGCGGTCTTGCGGACCCGAGCCTCCTTCGCCTTGGGGGCACGGTGCGGGAAGTTCTTGGCGATCCAGGACTGCAGGTAGTCCATCCACGACATCGTCGTCGAGGAGATGCGGCGCAGCCAGCTCGGAGTCTCGCGCAGCCGGAGCTCCGGGCGCCGGGGGTCCACGATCCAGTCCGGGCTGCGCTCGCGCTGGTACTGCGGGATGGGCGGATAGGGGCTGTCGGCCGACAGCGGATTCTTCTCCATCCAGGCCTGCAGCTTCTCCGGGTCGTCGAAACCCGGGAAGTCCCTTGGCATCTGGCCGGTTTCAGGTTGCGGGCGCGAGTTGCCGTAGTCGAGAAGGTCCTGCTTGAACTTCGTCCACGCGATGGCCTGCGCCTGCTTGGGGATCAGGAACTGCAGGGGGTCCTCGCGCATCAGGTTGATGCGCCGGGTGGCCTCGGCGGCCGCACGGGCGTGCAGGTCGTAGGCTGGTTGGAAGTTCTCCCCGTTGATCTTCACCTTTGCGTCGAAGTACTTGGGGGTCTGGTACTTCAAGCTCTTCAGGTCGACGCCGTGCGGGGTGCCCGACATGCGCACGTGGTGGGTGTCGACGGTGACGTCCTGGTCGGGGATCAGGCGCCAGTCCGGCTCGCCGGTGTAGGGGTTGATCGGGATCTCGTAGTACCCCTCGTCGTCGTCGAATCCCTCCCTGGGTTCGCGCAGTCGGGTGCCGTCGAGGATGTTGTTGTAGAAGGCCCGGGTCTTGTTGCCGATCATCATCTCGGCGAAATCGGTTCCGGACGGGGCGTGGTAGATGTCGATGGCCTGCTGGATCTGCTTGCTCGGCGCCTTCGGGAAACCGAAGTTCGGGTCGGTGCCGTCGTAGTGGGTCAGGAAGTGGGCGGCCTGCTCGACGTTGTCGTCCCAGGCCTTTACCGGCGAGAGGGCCGACATGACCGCCACCGCGCGAGGCAGGTCGCCCCAGGTCTTGTCGGACAGCTCCTTGGCGAAATCCCTTGCCGCCGAATACCATACGCGACCCGCGAACTGCTGTTCGGGCGTGGCGTTGAGGATGTGGTCCATGTGGTTGCGCACCAGGTCCTCGAAGGTGATCCCGGTGCCGTTGAGTATCCCGTAGGGGTCGTTGATCGGGTCCTCGCTGGCCTCAGCCCGCTTGCGGGATTGCGGCGACAGCTTCGCCTTGAGCGGGTGCGGGAGGTCCGACGACATCGGCGGGCGGCTGCTGGACTGGAAGGCGCCGTAGTCGTCGGCGGTGCGCCAGTCGACCTTCAGCCACGGCCGGTCGTCGGGGACGAGGTCGTCGTCGGCGACGGCCGTGCGGTGGCCGATGCGGTACATGCTGGGCTTGAGCAGGGCGACCTTCTGCGGGGCGAAGGCGCCGTTGAGGATCAGCGACGAGTTCTGCCCGAGGGTCTCGGTGGCCAGGGCGGGCAGCGCCTGGGGGCTGAACATCCTGGAGTGCGCCAGGAAGGAGGCGTGCTCGCCGTGGCGGTCGAACGACCGGCCGGTCGCGGCGTGGCCGAACAGGTCGTGGACAAAGCGGAAGCGGTTGTTCGTCTCGTCGTCGAAGTACGGGTGCCCGCCGGTGACGTCGGTGCCCAGCACGCGCAGGCGCCGGTTGGCGTTGAGGTCGTCGAGCAGCTCGTGGACGTCGGCGTAGGGGTCGTAGTCGACCCACTCGGGCCTGACCCCCATCTGGTTGACCGCGAAGTCGAACTGCCGGTCGACGTCGCGGGCCATCGCCTCAAAGTGCGGCACGGCCCGGTCGTCCCACTCGGGCAACTGGTCGTAGTAGCGGCCGACGGTGCGGACGCGCTCGGGCGTCTGGCGGATGTCGGCGTAGCTCGTGGCGTGCGGGTCGGCGAGGCTGTTCAGCCGTGCATACCCCCGGGCGCCCTCGACGGCGTGCCGCCAGGGGTCGAAGGCGACGTGGCGCTCCCAGCCGGTCGGGTCGGCCAGGCGGGCCTCCTGCTCCTCCAGGCTGAGGGCCGCGACCCTCGGCAGCAGCAGGCGCCGTCCGCCGGTGGTGTGCACGCACCCGGAGAGCCCGGCCAGCAGGGCCAGGTCCGGGTGCGGTTCGTGGACGGAGGCGAACCGGTGCGGATACATCGCCGCCAGCGCGGCGACCTGCTCTCGATGCGTGACGATTCTGCGGGCCACCCCTAACCTCCTCGCCTATTCCTCATTGGGAGGGGCGGGCATACAGGCTCCCGTCTCTATAGGCCAATTTGCATGTATCTATAAAAACTGCTATGATAAAGACATGAACGCCACCGAGATCCGCAAGACCCAGGTTCACGAATGGACCCTCCCGGCCTACAACCTGCGCCGGTTCGAGGCCAAGGTCGAGCAGGCCAACCGCAGGCTCGCCCGCGCCGGGCTCAACGCCAGCTTCGACGTCGCCTACGAGCGCTACAACGTCACCCGCAAGGGCAACAACGGCGAGACCATCACCGAGCCGTGGGTGCGGGCGACCCTGAACGGCCCGCTGCGCATCGCCGCCGGGCACTACACCTTCGTCGCCAACCTGGTGCCGGAGGAGGCGGGCATCACCGTCCACACCGCCCCCGGCCAGGAGCTGGGCGGCTACGAGCCGCGCGGCGACTTCGAGTGCGAGCACTGCAAGATCGCCCGCGCCCGCACCCGGCTGTACCTGGTGCGTGACAACCGGGACGGCCGGATCATCCAGCTGGGCCACAACTGCATCGAGCTCTACACCGGCGTGGCTCCCAAGGGGCTGTGGGCCCTGACCTACGACGAGGAGCTGACGGCGGTGGCCGACGAGGACGGCGAGTGGTCGGCCAGCCCGTGGGCCCGCACCGCCGACGTCGACTGGGTGCTGGCCTACGCCTGGGCCCACAGCGACGAGGGCCGGGCCTACGTCCCCTCGGAGGCCTACGAGATCTCGACCGCGACCCGGGTGCGCACCTCGCTGTTCCTGTCGATCGCCCACCTGTCCAAGCCGGAGCAGACCTACTACGCCGAGATCGCCAAGAAGGCCCTGGGCTTCTTCAACGACAAGGAGCTGCTGGCGGCCATCAAGGCCGGTGTCGAGGCCACCAGCCCGAACACCGACTACGGCCGCAACCTGCGGGTGCTCCTGGCGGGCGAGCGGGTCTCGGAACGCAACGTCGGCCTGCTGGCCAGCCTGGTCAAGGTCTTCGCCAAGGAGCAGGAGCGCCGCGCCGAGCAGGCCGCCAGCCCGGCCGCCGAGGGCTTTATCGGCGAGGTCGGCCAGCGGCTGCGGAACCTGGCGATCCAGCTGACCGCCGTGCGGAAGTTCGAGGGCGCCTACGGCCCCACCACCCTGTTCGTCGGCCGGACCGCCGACGGGCACGTGATCAAGTGGTTCGCCAGCGGCAACTACCGCCACCAGCCCGGCAACACCCTGTACCTGCAGGCGGCCACGGTCAAGGCCCACGAGCACTACCAGGGCGAGGACCAGACGGTGATCACCCGGGGCAAGATCGACCCCGAGCTGACCCGCCAGGAGCTGAATCGGTAACCGGGAGGGGGCGGGCGACCGCCCCTCCCACAACCCACCAGGAGCAGCAGATGGACGTGGCTTACCTGTTCGACCCCGAGGCCTGGGTGGAGCGCCTCAGGGCCGCCGGGGCCTACCGGCCGGTGGAGGCCAGCCCGCCCCGGGCAGCCGACCACGACGAGCTCCGGGCCCGCCATGCCGCCTGAACAAGGCGCCCGTCACCGCCCCCGGACAACGCGCCGGGGGCGGCCCTTTTCGTACCGTGACGAAATAACCAGCGGCCCTCCGGCCGGGGCTGGCGAGCCAGGGGCATCCGGTTCGATCCCGGCCGCGCGATTGGCCAATTCTCGCAGCCCGCGCTCCCGCTCCTGGCGCTCATGCAACTGCTCGCGCAACTGCTGCGCCGACGGCACGGCCAGGTGGCCGTACTTGTGCCGCAGGTACTCGAGGGCCTTCTCGCGGCCCGGGGATCTCACCGTCATGCTGCCTCCCTATCCGATACGGCTACCGCCCTTGGCGATCTGGTCGTGGACGAACTTCGGGGTGTCGACGTACTCGCCGCCCTCGCCCCAGGGGTCCTCGTAGGTGTAGACGCCGATCTGGTCGCCCGACAGGGCCGCCAGCGCCGCCTCCCACGGGTCGTCGTAGTTGCGCGAGACGTCGAGGTACCACTTCGGCTTCTTGTCCTCCTCGTCGGCGTCCTCGGGCACCGGATCGGTCGCCCTCGGGTGCTCCCAGCCGCCGAGGTAGTTCTCCGAGTCCGACAGCTCCTCGCGGTACCGATCGACGAAGTCGCGCAGCGCCTGCGCCGACGGCAGGGTCGGCGCCTTGACCTCCGAGCCCGGCAGCGACACCATCGTGCCGCTCCTGGGGGCGTCCTCGGTGGTGAGCCCGACCGTCACCCCCGGGTCTCCCTTGATGGCGTTCTGGTAGATCGCCCGCAGCACATCGGCGTACCACTGGGCGTCCGGGTCGTCGGGGATGGCGGCCTGGCGCCGGACGTAGGCGACGCGGCCCGGGTACTGGGCGGCCTGGGACTGGATCGACTGTGGCATAACCAACCTCCTCTCCTATTCCCCGGCGGCCTGGGCGCGACGACAACGATTTTCCTCAATTCTATACCCACGCTAGGAATTTCGCCAGACCCGAATCGCCAGGGCAGAGCACGTCTGTAGGTGTCCCGGAAACGACGAGACCCCCTCCCGGAGGAGGGGGCCTCGCCTACATCACCGCAGGTCAGGCGGTCTTGCGGATGATGACGATGCCACGCGGGTTGATGACGGCCATGCCAACCAGCTCATCCATCACCCACCCCTTGTGGAACTGTTCGACCCGGTTGTTCTCCTCGACGTCGAGCGAGTACATCACCGGGAAGACACCCAGGAACTCGGGATCCGGGGTCAGGTAGAAGGTGCCCTTCGGGATGATCACCGACTTGCCGATCTGGAACTCGCCGAACTGGACGATCCGCTCGCCCGCGACCACCGAGTCCTTGAACGCCCAACCGGTGGCATTCAGGTCCCAGCGGTAGAAGTCGCGGTAGTCCAGCGGGCCGCACAGCAGTCGGGTCGACTCCAGCAGCCGGGCGTCGGTGTAGCTGACGGCCTTGTACAGGTCGGCGGGCTGGATGATCGAGCTGGCAACGGTGATCTCGTTCGGCAGCGAGCCGGTGCCCGGGTTGGCGGTCGCGTCGACCAGCCGGTACTGGGCGGCGGCGACCTCCAGCAGGGTGATCAGGCGCGAGTCCTCCTGGCGCATGATCGCCTGCTTGGACTGGTCCTGCACGTACTCAACGACGTTGGTACGCAGCCAGTACAGGTCTTCCTTCTTGATCTGCGGGAAGGTCGCGATGCGGAACAGCTCGACCCGCAGACGCTTGCCCTCGAACGGCGTGATCTTGACCTCGCCCTCGTTGCCATGCAGGTAGTAGGCCTGGCCGAGGTCGTCGAGCACGTCGTACTCGACCGGCACACCCGGGGTGAGGGTGTCCTCCAGCAGCACGTTGCGCAGGATGCCCTGGTAGCGCAGCTGCAGCTGGATCGGGCCGATCATCGACTGGCCCAGGCGCAGGAAGCCGTTCTGCCGGTCGTTGAGGATGTTGGCCAGCTTGCACTGCTTCTCGGCCGGGGTCAGCTTGCGGCCCAGCCGCTGCATGGTGTTCTGGATCTCGGACACGTACTCCGAGGAGTGCTTGGCGAATCGCCCGTAACCGAGGGCGGTGACAGGTGCGGTCATGGTCGTAACTCCTTGAGTCTCTTGGGTCCTCGGCTTAGCTGTCACCCGCAACGGCCACGGACGAGGCCAGGTTGAAGCGGTTCAGGCGAACGACGATCTTGTCGGTCGACACCACATCAACCAGCTCGGCGATGGCGTTCTCGTGGTTGGCGCCGGTCGGGGTCAGCAGCCCCTTGTTGTTGGCGGTCAGCAGCTGCACACGGCCGTCAGTCGGGTTGGCCGAGGCCCAGTCGGCCTCCTGGTCGAAGCCCGGGGCGAGGACCTCGAACACCGCCTGCTCACCACCGACCCACACGGTGAAGTGGTTGGCGCCGGTCGAGGTCACCTCGTCGATGCCCAGGCTCGGGGCGACGAACAGGGCCGACAGGCCGAACGGCTTCTGGCCCGGCGCACCGGTGTACGGGCCGAACACCTCGCCGTACAGCCGGGTCATCACCGTGCCCGGGACGATGTCGAAGCTGCGGTCCCACTCCGGGTCGAGGAACCCGGCGTACGGGGTCGCCTGGTAGTTGGCGTACAGCGGCCGGATCGAGCGCTTCTGCGCGGGATTGGCCTGAGTTACGCGAAACATCTTGTCTCTCCTTGATGTTCAGAGGAACAGGGCGGCGCCGTCGTCGGTCGGCGAGGCCGTGGCGGCCTGGCGGATCGTGGCGGCCGGACGCTGCGCGGTCAGGCCACGCGGGATCGACTGCATGCGCTGCTGGGCCGCAGCGGTCTTGGTCTTGGCGCCCTTGGCGTTAACGGCCTCCAGCAGCTTGATCCGGTCCACGACCACCGACTCGCGCATGTTCTCGGCCTGGCGGACCAGCTTCCACTGATCCTTCTCCGGCGCCAGCCCGGCCTCGATGTAGGCCTTGGCGTAGCGCATCGCGGTGATGGCATCCGCCTTGCGAGCGGTCTTGTCGCCCTCGCCAGGGGCCCAGATCTGGGAGTCGGAGCTCAGCTCCGGATCGGCGATGTCGTCCCCGGCGTTGTTGCCGAAGTCGTGCAAGTCGTACTGCGAGGCCTGGGCGTCGGCGTCGGTGACGTTCTTGACGGGGGCCTCGACATCGACCCGCGCGTCCGGCGCCGCGACCTCCAGGGACTCATCCTGCGCAAAGCGCTTCACCTTCGCCTCCTTGAGGGCCCGTTCCAGCCCCCGCCCCAGAGTCTGAATGTCAACGTTGTTGGCCCGGGCCCAACGCACGGCCTGGCGACGCACCCACCGGGTGTTGGTGTGTTGTGCGACCCTGCGACCAGTAGCGCGCTTCATCCACTCGTCAAAGGTGGCGAAGACCTTCTTGCTGGCATCCTTGGGCTGGGTCTCGACGTCATCGAGCGAGACGTCATCGAAGTTGTCGCCCTTGAGATCCTGCTCGTCGGTACCGCTCAGCGGCGGATCGACCTTCTCGGCCTGCTCGACGGCATCGGCGACACGACGCGAGGCCTGGCGGCCCCGGTAGAACTCGGCGGCCAGGCGCGGATCCAGGCCCACGGCCTGGTAGAAGCGCGCCGGGCTGAATCGCGGATTCTCGGCCTTGAACGCGGCGCAGAAGTGCCGGGCCATCGCCAGCCGCTGCCGGGGCGGCATGGTGCCGACGAACCTGGCCGTCTCGACGTACGGGCGGGCGCTGGCCGTGGTGATGATCGGCTTGCGAGATGCCTTGCCCGCCAAGCGCTGATAGGCGTTCAGGTCACGCTGCAGATCGGCGGCCTTGGCACGGATACGGGCCACCAGGGTGTTGACGGTGTTTTCGATCTTCGGCTCATCACCGGTCGGCGCCTCGACCTCCTCGGCGGCGGGCGTCTGGGAGATGTAGAGCTCCTCCTGCTCACCCTGGTCGTTGCGCCCGTACGGGCTGCCGTCGGTGTGGCCGCTGGTATCGGCCAGGCGGCGACGGCGCGCCTTGGTAGCGCTCATGGCAGATCCTTTCCGCGTCTGTCCCCTGTTCATGGCGCGGCGTCCCTTCTTTGCAGGGGGCTTTCCTGTGCCGAAGAAGAAGTCCCACGGAAGGGTTTCTCGATAACGCTCAATGTTCCTGACCAGCGTTCGGTCATCACCTTCACCGGCTGCGACATAAAGGGCTTCAAGCTCATCGCGATTCAGGTCGCGGATGTCCTTGATACCGTCCGGAGTCCAGTAGGTGTAACCATCCTCACCGGAACCGGGGGTACTGGCGCGGCGGGCCGACTTTGCAGAGCGGGTGCGGCGGCGCGCCTCCCGGTACTCCTCTTCGTCCTCGTCGGAGTCCTCGTCCTCGTCGGAGTCCTCGTCCTCGTCAGAGTCCTCGTCCTCGTCGGAGTCCTCGTCCTCGTCGGAGTCATCCGGCCCATCGGGGTCCTCCCCCAGAACGGCCTCCTGGTGTCCGTCCGGCTCGTCGAGCTCGGCGTCGCCGTCGAGGTCCATACCGAGCACCTCCTCGAGCAGCTCCAGCTGGGCCTGCTCCTCGGGGGACAGGGACGGCAGACCGCCCAGCTCCTCGACCGGCGGAACCGGAATCGGCGGGACACCAACCGCCGTGCGCGTCGTGCGGCGACGGCGGCGCTTGGCCTTGGCCATTGTCATCCTCCTCATCAGGACTTCATCGGGATCGGGGTCGCCGTCGACGACGCCCTTGCCTTCGACCTCCTCGACAAGCCGTTCCTCGTCGAGGCCTGCGGCCTCCTGCCGCTCGTCAAACTCCTTGACCCTGTCGAAGTTTGGTCCACTGAGCTCCGGCGGCGATTTGAGGTAGTGCTTGAACGGCGACTCCTCGACCGGCGCGATCTGGTCGACGAAGTCGTAGTCGTCGAGGGTGTCGTTCTCGTCGTTGCGCAGCGTGTCGATGTCCTCGGGAACCTCGATCTCGCCGTAGGCAATTCGTCGCCGCGAACTGGTGCGCATGGGGATCGGGGCGGTGTGCACGTGGTCCATGTGGTTCTGGGTGGGGCTGCCCCGGTCCGACATGCCGACGACCGAACCGTCGGCGTTCCACTGCTTTTGCTGCCACAGCACGTACGGGGCGCCGTGCTCGAAGGCCTTCTGCATGACCGAGCGGGCCACGGCCGGATCGGTGGTCATGACGTCCAGGGCACCCCGGTCGTGCTCGTGGTAGTTGTCGACCCGGTAGCCGCCGATCTCCAGGTCCGGGAATTCGGCCCTGATCGCGTCGTAGAGCGGGCGGGCATTAGGCAGAATGCCGCTGGCGTCCGGGGTGCCGCCGCCACCGGCCGGGACGCCCTGGCCGCCGGAGAAGCCAGCGCCGGAGACACCGCTGCCGTAGGAGGAGTCCCACTTGCCGAAGTCGCCCTGGACGGGGGTCGCGTAGGCGCTGTAGTCGGTGGTGTCCTCGCCACCCATCTGCTCGCCGTCGACCTCGATGTCGTAGATGTTGTCCTCGTCGTCGTCTGCGGCGGTGCGCTTGTTGGCGACCATCACCCGGCTGACGACGGCGGTCTCGTCGGCGGGGTCGAAAACGTAACTGAGCTCGAAGAATCCGAGCTTGTAGCAGTCCTCGTAGACGAGCTTCTCCTCGGTCTTGCCCGTCTTGGGGTTCTTGACCTTGACGTACTTGCCCTTGTGATTTCGGACGTGGTCGCAGAAGTCGGACTCGTCGACGGCCTTGTTGCCGCAGGCCGAGCAGATGGTGAAGCCCGCCTCGACGCCCATCGAGACGCTGTCGAGGCCGCCCTCGCGAATCTCCTTGGCCAGCTTGGGGAATCGCTGGGCGTCGATCTCCATGATGGTCTCGATGTACTTGTCGTCACCGTTTTCGACGTAGCGGGCAGCGATGACCTTGCCCCGGGCCCGGCTGGGGTCGAAGTTCTGGTGGTTGACGAAGACCGGCTTGCCGATGAACGTGCGGTAGGCCTTCTTCAACTCCTCGCTCGGCCAGGCGTCGAAGTTTTGGTTGATGCGGGCCGAGATGGCCCGCACCTGGGTGTAGAGGAAGCCCGGCTTGGGCTCCCAGCCCTTGGCCACCGCGCTGTTGTCGTCGGCCTTGTAGGCCAGAATGACCTGGCGCAGACCGGCATCGGAGAGCTCGCGGCTCTGTGATGCGGTCACGACACGGCGCTGGCGGGTTGTGGTGCTCACCCAACTACCTCCTCGGCTATTCCTGTGCCGACACGCGGGTGATACAGGTCAGGACACGTAGTGGGTCCCGGCCAGGTCCTCCTCGGTGGGCAGATTGCGGGCGCCGAGGGGGTGGAACTCCTCCTCCAGCTCCCGCTGCTCCTGCAGCGAGTAGTGCCGTCCGGCGGTGCGCAGCATCGAGGCGGCCCGGCGGGCGATGGCCTCGTCGCTGTAGGGGCCACCGCCGCTGCCGCCGTCGTCGTTGAGCAGGGCCCGGGCGGCATGGCTGGACTGGAACCGGCGGACCACGTCGTCGCCGTCCTCGGCGTACTTGATCATCGGCCCCTCGCCGAGGTCGGTGACGTCGACGTGGCGCGGCCGCTCGTGCTCCTCGACGTAGTCGGCCGAGGTGCCCCAGTGCCTGCGCGGCGCCGGGCCGGAGCCGTGGAACGGGCCCGGGTGGTCGCCGATCGGGATGGACTGCTTGGTGACGGCGGCCACGATCTGGTTGGCGTCCAGGCCGCGCTCGTGCAGCTCGTCGACGACCTCGCGGATGGCCCTGTTGCGTTCGGCCATGTGCCCGAAGGATTCCGACGCCGGGGTGGCCGACAGGTCGCGCAGCCGCTGCAGCAGGTCGGCGGTGCGCACGCTGGCCAGGCGGTTGCCGCCCAGGGCGTTGGAGATCGCGTTGCTCAGGCCGGTGCCGATGCCCTGGGCGATGGGCATGGCCAGGGTGCTGAGACCCGACATGACCGGCCCGGCGATCTCGCCGATGATGGCCGGGTCGAAGGTGAAGCCCGGCATGGCGTCGTTGGTGCCAGCGCTGGTGGCGGCCGGGTTGGGGGTCTCGTTGATGTCGGTGTCGAGGGTCTTCTGGCCCCCGCCGTTGACCAGGGCGTCGGCGGCCGGGCTGCCGGTGGTGCCGCTGCTGCTGTCGCTGGTGGTGGCCTCGTTGGTTCCGGCCGCCGAGTGGTCGTGGTCGTGTTCCTCGAAGTCCTCGGCGAACAAGAAGCGCCGCGCGGTCTTGTCGGCGGTATCGGCCGGTGCCGGGGTGGCCGTCGGCGCCGGGGTGGCCGTCGGCGCCGAGGTGGCCGCCGGGTCGATCAGCCCCGGGTTGGTCAAGTCGACCCCGCCAACGCTGGTCGGCGCGGTCTCGGGGACCGTCGTGGGGGCCGTCGTGGGGGCCGTGGTGTCGATGCCGACGTCGGCGGGCGAGCCGGTGGTTGTCTCGGTGGTTGTCGCGGCGCCCGCCGAGGTGTCGGCCGTGTTGGTGCCAGCGCTGTCGGTATCAGCGCCGCTGTCGGCGTTGTCGGCACCCGGGATCTTGATGGTGTCCCCGGCGTAGATGAGGTCGGGGTTCTCGATGCCGTTGGCCTCGGCCAGCGACATGTAGTCGTCGCCCAACCCGGCCCGCTCGGCGATGCTCGACAGGGTGTCGCCCCACTGGATCGTGTACTCGCCCGGGCCGATCGGGTCGGCGTTGCCGTTGGGCTGCCACCCCCCGCCGCCGGAGGCACCCGATGCGGCTCCACCGCCGTCACCGGAACCGCCCGGGGACGACCCACTGCCGCCGGAGCCGGTCTGGTTGACCAACTGGACGTTGCCCGGCTGCGCCGAGTCGCCGCCGCCCGTGCCGCCGCCCAGGCCCGGGTTGTCCTGGAGGAACTGGCGGAAGTCGCCCAGGCTGTTGTCGGCCTGGCCGTTGTAGTCGAAGCGCTGGCCGGTGCCGTACTCGCCCTGGCCGGTGTACTGCACGCCACGGATGTCGCCGTCCTGCACGGCGAAACCGCTGTTGCCGCCGCCGCCGGTGTAGCGGTACAGGTCGCGGCCGCCCTCGTTGGAGTAGTTGTAGGACCCGCCGTCCATGATCTCGTAGCGGTTGCCTTCCGGCCCCTGGCTGCCGCGACCAGTGAACTCGACCGGGGTGTAGGAGTTGTTCTCGTAGATGTAGCCCCGGTTGCTCGGGCCCCGATAGACCGTGCGGCCACCGTCTTGGAAGGTGGTCCAGTCCTCGGGTGCGGCGGTCCGGGCGAGGCCGGAGAAATGCATGATCTGGCCCGGGCCGGTGGTCTCGCGCTCGTCCTCGGTGACATCGACGGTCTTGACGCCGTCGGCGTCCTCGACCAGGACGAAGTCAGGGCTGAGGTGGCCGGGCTCGGTGCACAGGGTGTGGTCGTCCCAGTCGCCGAGCGGGTCGGTGTAGTCGCGCTCGTCGCGCACCGAGGCGTGCTCGTCGGCGTACTCGTAGAGCTCCAGGATCTCGTCCTCGGACAGCCCCGGGGTCATGTCGACGTAGTCGCTGACGACGTCCTGGTCGATGCTGCGGTGGTGCTCCTCGGCCCAGGCCGCGAAATCGCCGATCACCGAGGCCACGCGCTTGCGGAAGTGGTCGGGGTTTGCCCGCAGGTAGCGCGACTGCATCTCGTGGTAGGCGGCCAGGGCGTGGCTGCACATGCGGCCGACGAACTTGTACTGCCGCTTGAACGCCCACTTGCCCCACTGGCAGCTGCAGCGCCAGTCAGTGACCGACTGCCCGGATCCCCAGCCGCCGTACTCACCGCCCTTTTTGATCATCACCTCGTAAGTGCCGTTATCGCCCTTGACGGAGGCGTAGATGCGGTTGTCGTCGGCGTCGTGAACCTCGACGCGGCCCTCGGAGCGCAGCCGCTTGGCCTTGTCGCGCACATCGGCCCAGGCGGCCTCCCGGACTTCCCGGTCGGCCTCGACGATGTGGCCGTAGTGCTCGGTCTCCGCATCCGGCGGACCGTCGACGGCGGCCAGGCGCATGATCTCGCCGGACGGGTCGTCGCGGAAGCGCTGGACCGGGTCGCCGAAGTGGTCGACGGCGCGGGCGTGCAGGATCCAGGTGGCGTACTTGGGCCCCAGGTCGGGGATGGCGTCGCGGCTGCCCAGGATGCCCAGGGGGCTCTCGTCGATGGCCTTCTGGACCAGGCTGTTGGTGCCCTGCTGCTGCTCGTCCTCGTCGTCGCCCAGCTGCGACTCCAGCACCGTATCGGCCAGCATCAGGGCCGGGCCGATCAGGGCGGCCGGGTTGGCCTGGCGCAGCGAGGCGTCCTTGGCGAACAGGTGCGGGGCCGGTCCGGGCTCGTCACCGCCATCGCGCCCGTCGAAGGTCAGCGAGTCGGCCGGGTGCAGCCGCTCGTCGGCGTCGATCTCGTAATCGCCCGGCTGCAGCGTGCTCTCGGCGCCGAACATATCGGCCGGGAACTGCGGCTCGGGGTTGTACGGCAGCGTGGTGCTGTTGTCCTCGTCGACGCGGCTGGGCGCCTCGTCGTTCTCGTACTCGGCCTGGATGATGCGCACGTCGGTCGCGTCGCACCAGGCCTGGAAGCCCCGACCGGCCACTAGGTAGCGGGTGCGGCCTCGCACCGTGCTCTGATCGATGACCTCACCCGGGCCGTAGGCAGTATGGACCTGCATGCCGCCTCCTCTCCCCGATTCCTGGATCGGGATGCGGCACTTACAGGGGCTCTACAGCCAGCACAGGGCGGCGGAGCTGATCGCGATGTGGACGGTTGAGGCTCAAGCCTCCACCAGGGGGAAGCACCAGGACTGCCCGGCCCACTCCAGCACGAGGCGGTCGAAGACGAGCCGACCGGCGAAGTCCAGCCGCTGCACCGCGTAGCTGGCGGTCACATGCGGGACGAAGGGGCTGTGCTGGCGGTGCAAGGCCTCACCCATGACCTGCTGGCAGACTCCGACCACCTCGTCGCGCAGCGGCGCCAGCAGCGGGCTGTCACCGACCAGGTAGACCGCGCACGGGTCGGACTCGCCATCCGGGCCGCCGTCGGGGTTGAGGATGGCATGACCGAACACCCGGGCCTCGACGGCCGTCAGCGAGTCGGCGATCCGGCCGATCTCGGCGGCTATGGCCTCGCCGAACGGCAGGTCGGTGACGTCGGGGCCGAGATAGGCCAGGGTCAGGTGCAGCTCCTCGACCGGCTCGCCACCCTGGACGGCCATGGCCTCGGCGAAGTCGGGGCGCGGCAGCAGCGCGACCATGCCACCGGTGTCCCTGGGGGGATCGGCCTCGGCGATCAGCCGCCGGGCCGTGACGGCCTCGGCGAGCGGGGCGGCCCACATCGCGGCGCTGGCGGTGTTCACTGGGACTCCTCTCCGCCTCCGCAGCAGGGGCTGTCCTTGCAGAGGATCTGCAGGCCGAAGATTTCGGCATCACAGTGCTCCCAATACAAGGGCCAGGTGTGTCGCAGCCTGTAGATGGTGTCGATGTGGGCCTGGCTGGATACCGGGGTGGTGACCTCATTGGACTCGGCGAACGACTCGAAGCCGTGCTTGGTCAGGTAGGCGGCCAGGCTGGTGGCCTGGTCGACGGAATCGACACAAAAGACCAGGTAGGTCCCCGGATCGGCGAGGACCGGAACCTCGGCGTCGGTGCTGGCGGGATTCATCGGCCGGACCTTTCATGCAGATGACGAAATGGACAGCGGTGCGGCACCACTGTCCGGCCCGGCCCGGGCGTCAGCGAATCTTCTTGCGCACCTCGTATCCCGCGCGGTCGAGCAGGCGTAGGGTCTCGTTCCGCGCGATGCGCATCTTTTCGATCTTGGCCTGCCGGGGCAGTTTGCTCCACGGCGGGATCTGCTGCTCGAACTGCTCATCAGTGACCGAGTCACCGAGCTGTTCGCGCACCTCCTCACGCAGTGCCTCCCAGATGTCCTGGGCGAACTGCTCGAGCGTGATCCTCTGCTGCTGCGCCTTGGTCGTCACCATCCTCCAGGACACCAATCGTCTCGGTCACCTCGCCGTCGACCGGGGCGACCGGGCTGGTCGCGCAGTAGTCGTAGGCGATCGTGACATCTTCGTTTCGGGTGGCCCATCTATAGTGCCCCAGAAATTCGTTTTTGGGAAAATGCAAGCGGTCGGCGAGCGCGGCCAGCAGCGCCACAACCTTGGCGCGGCCGGTGTCGGTGGACAGGTCCAAACCCGCGTACTGGTCCCAGACGATGGTGCCGTCGGGCAGCTGCAGCCCGTACCGAACCCTGGTGTAGCGGTCGGTGCCCGCCTCGATCAGTCCCATACCGGCGTGTCTCCCGTGATCTCCTCGTACTGGCGAAGCATCTCCTCGAGCAGCTGGGCGGATTCCGGCGCCCCACCGGCGGCGATCTCGGCGAAGTCGGCGCGGATCTGGCTCTCCAGGTGGCCGAGGTTGAGCATCTGGTAAAAGGCCGGGTCCTCGACCAGCTCACGCACGCGCGGCACCGGATGCCGGGCAGTCAGCTCGCGGCGGCGCACGGCCCGCTCGACGTGGGCACGGTCGACGGTGGCCGAGTGGCCGTAGCTGGACGGGCCGCGCTGCAGCCAGGTGGCGCCCGGGTCGGCCTCGCCGATGGCCACCCGCAGCCCGGTGCGGCTCTTGGAGGCCATGCGCGGGGCCCCGGCCCGCATCTCGTCGGAGATCTCCGGGCGGGCCCGGTTCACCGGCTGCTCGGGCGGCAGCGGCTCCTGCGGCGGCCCGGGCTGCCCGGCCGGGGCGGGCCCGGGCGCGGGGGCACCGCCGGGCGGCGGCGTTGGCGGCAGCAGCCCGAGCTGTCCGGCCGGGGTCATCTGCTGCTGCTGCTGCTCGAGCATGTCGGCCTGCGCCTCGGCCATCTCGGTCCCGGCCAGCTGCTGGCGCAGCATCAGCGTCTGCTGCAGGTAGGCGATGAGGTCCGGCGGGTACGGCATCTGCTGCTCGTACGGCCGGGTGGCGTTCATCGAGTCGATGATCTGCTTGGCCTTGCTCATCGCCTGGGCCTGGGCGACCAGCTTGTTGACGGTCTCCTCGGACTGGCGCTGCAGCTCCAGGTCGAAGTCGATCTGCTGATTGATCGCCAGGGTCTTGTCCGAGATCGGCACGCCGGAGGCCTTCAGGTCGGCGATGAAGGCCCGCTCGGTCTGCTCGTCGCGCAGGTTGAGGCTGCGGAACCGGATCTGCGGGATCAGCAGCTGCGGCACCTCGACGACCTCGGACTCGCCGGTCTCGGGGTCGATCCGCTGGATCTTGCGCATGATGGGCACCCGCAGGTTGCCCTTGCGCTCGTAGGCATAGAACTCCTGGGCCTCGGCGACGACCTCCATGCGCTTTTTGATGTGCCTGACCACCTTGCGTTGGAAGTCCTTCATGTTCAGCTCGCACACCTCGCGGTTGAGCGCCGAGGAGGCGTAGGTCCCGGCCGCTGCGGTGCCGCCCATGATGAGGGCCTGGCCGATGCCCCAGGCCTGCATCAACTTCATGTCGATGCGGTCGTAGTCCTGGTCGAAGCGCGGAACCGACTCGCGGCCGAAGACGCTCTCGATCTTCAGGCCCAGGTGGTGGACCATGAGTTTGAAATCCGCCATGAGGGCGGCCTGCATGTCGTCTCGGACGGCGGCCAGCTCGTCGGGGGTGGGGATCCATGGCTCGCCGTCGCCCATGTCCGGAATGCCAAGGGTGGCAAGGACAAACGGGCTGTAGAGCCGGTCGGCCACCGCGTCCTGGGCGGCGTTGAGGCTCTCCTCCATCAGCAGGGTGCGGAAGCTGCGCATCAGCGGCGGCACGCCGCGCAGGTCCCACGGGCTGATCTTGTTGACGATGCGGCTCCACAGGGCCTCGGAGATGTCCAGGCCGTCGTCCTGGTTGGCCGCCTCGATGATCTCCGGGTGATGACTGAGCAGCTGCTGGTATTCCCAGTTGCGCTGCATCTGTTCGGATTTGGTCTCCCTGCCGCTGCCCGGCGGGGTGCGCAGGTTCTCCACCAGCTGCTTGACCATCAGCTGCACGCGCTCCTGGGAGACGAACGCGCTCTTGCTGACCCGGATGTAGTCGGGATTGAGCACCTCCTCGTCGGCCCAGGTGCCCAAGGACTCATCGAAGTGCCCCAGGGTGGTCACCTCGCCGGAGATGAAGTACTCGCGGCCGAGCTCGTTGGGCAGGAAGTTCTCGTAGTCCAGGTCGTCAAGGAACATCTTGGAGAAGAAGTCCTCGACCTTCTTGTCGTCGCAGACGAATTCGAGGCCGGTGACCGGGAACCGGGCGTAGATGTCGATCAGCAGCGGCACCAGGTCGTGGGTGGCGTAGTAGGCCCGCGCCCAGCGCCGGGCCTCCGACAGCACCTCGGGGTCCTCGATCTGAATCGGGATGCCCTTGTCCTTGAGCGTGCCGAGGGGCTCGCGGGCCTTGGGCATGGCCAGCAGCACGTCCGAGGCGGTGTGCTGGGTGGAGGCCAGGCGGCGCATGTTGTCCGCGCGCACTCGGCGCATGTGGGCCTCGACGTTGCGGACGGTGTCCTCCAGCGACCCGGTCCTGACGGTCTCGGCGACCTTCTTGGCCTCAACCCGGGCCTGCACAGGCGAATTCGGCAACGCATAGCCAGCCTGGCGCAGCCGGTTCATCTCGGCGGTCAGGTTGGACACCTGCAGGCCCGATCGGGTGCGGCCCCGCCGGTCGATGACCGGGAAGCTTGGGGTGGATTCCTCGGAGCTCATCGGCTATCGACCTCCAGATCGGCCGGGACGCGGCGCAGGCATCGCTCGGGATACCAGCCCTGCTCGGGTGCGTTCTCGTCGGCTGGCTCGTCGATCACCACCCGGAACATCGGGATCACCGGCGTGCCACCGTGTTTGAGGTCGAAGGAGACATCCTGGACAGTGCCGACCCCATCGTAGATCTCACCGGCGGTGTAGGCCTGCACCCGGTCCCCCGCCTTGAACGGGATGGTGGCGGACAGGAATTGCATGGCCCACACCGCCGTTGCGATCGGCAGGGACTGCACGCACGTCGCGCAGTAGCCCCGCTCAACCGAGTCGACGTAGATGATGTCCCTCAGATCCTTGCACCCGAAGCACAGGCGCTTGGTCACTCATCCTCCTCGCCGGAGTCCTCGCGATCATCCTCGTCGTCGTCCGAGTTGTCTTCGGCGACTTTGCGATTGGCGGTCCAGCGCCCGGCCGGATCGCGCTTGGCCCAGTCCTTGGGGGCCTTCTTCATCGTGGGGGTGCCGGGATCCTGGCCGTCCTCGGGTTCGGTGCCGCCCGGCTGGGTGATGTCGTGCAGGGCGGCCTCGCGGGCGGTGTAGGCCTCGGCGACGAATCTGGCGAAGTCATCGCCAGTACCGGTCCTGCCGGAACCGGGGGCTGCCTTGGACGCGACGATCACGTTCTCGCGCACCGGGATCTCCCGCACCAGGTAGCGCGATGCGCTTGCCTCGTGACGGTCGCCGCCGGTACCGATGACGTAGCTGTTCCACTGCTTGCCGCAGGCGCAGCGGTGGAAGCCGCTCGGGGCACTGAATTCATGACCGCAGGAGCAGGCGAATTTCTTTGGGGCACTAGCGACATGCGCCATCAGGTAGTCGTCCCACTCCCAGCCGTCGACGGTGTGGCCGGAGTTGTCGACAGCGGCGGTCCTGATGGCCGCCTCGTGCTCCTGGGTGGTGGTCGGGTTGAGGTGCTTCTTGAGCTTCTGCAGGGCCCGGGGGCCGACCTTGACCTCCTCGACGAACTGGTCGATGTCGGCCTCGGTGCCGGTGGGCAGGCTGCCGCGCTGCGGCTGCTTGCGCTGCCACTGGTCGAACTTGGTCAACACATCGCCCTTGCGTTGTTTCTTGCCCTTACCGGCGGCCGTGCGGGTCGGGGGGACGGGATCCGGCAGGGTCTCGGCGTAGGCGATCGCGTCGGTGTAGTTCTCGAACGGGCCGTAACGAATATCGCTGGGGAACTTGCCGGGCCGAAGAATGTAGCCCCCATTTACGGCGCTGGTGACGTCCCAGGTGCCGTTGGTGATGAGGTGGTAGTCGAGATCCAGGTTCTGCCGCCAGCCCGGGGCAACCTCATCCCAGGGGTCGTGGCGGCGCCGACCAGGACCGTACTCCCAGATGTCGTCGTACCCGTAGGGGTCTTCGTGGGGAGTCATGAACCGCATGCCGTCAGCGGTCTTGTGGCGGCTGGCCATCATCATCTGCGGCGGCACCCCACCCATCGCGGCCGGATCCATCGGCGGCATCCCGCCACCCATCGCGGCCGGATCCATCGGCAGCCCACCGGCCGGGGCGCCGCCCTGGGCGCCGGTGCCCTCCGGCATGACGTTGATCTGGCCGCCCGGCATGACACTGAAGGGGGCGTTGGCCTGCTGCTCGGCGAGGGCCTGCTGAACGATCACCAGGGCCTGCTGCAGCGGCGCGATGCTTTCCTGAAACTCCTCGGCCTTCTGATTGAGCAGACCAGTCAGGGCGTCGTTGGCCTTCTGCAGGTAGTCCGGCGCGGCGGTGATCAGCCGCCGGTCGAACGCACCGGCCTTGGCCAGGCGCTGCATGGTCCCGGCGACCTTGAAGTAGGTGTCGGTCGGCAACTTGGCCGCGAAGCGGTCGAGGGCGTCGAGGGTCGGCGCGACCCGGGCCTTGCGGCACCAGGCCAAGAACTGGCGGGTCACCGCCGAGGCCTTGAGGTTTCGCTGCACAAGCCCCCAGAAGGCTTCCGGCGAAACCGCTTGATCGAGGTACTGGGCAGCACGGTCGGGACCGGGGTAGTCACCGAGGGGGTAGGGTCCGACGTGCTCACCGAGCGCCTTGACGATGCCGTCGATATCGAAATCGGAGGCCTGATCCCCAAGTGCCTCAAGGACATAGCGCTGCAGGTCACGGTCGGTGATGATGCCGTTGGCTCGCTTGGTCCGACCACCCTTCTTGGCGAAGTCGGTGTCGTCCGGGTCCTTGGTGTGCTCGGTGCCCTCGCCGGTGAACAGGTGGTCGACCTTACTCTCGGCGTCCTGGTCGACGCGGTCGAGGTAGCCCTTGAAGTCGCCCTCTGGCTTCAGCGGCCCGTCACTCGAGACGAAGGTCGACTCGACCTCGACGATCTCGACCTTCTTGTCGCCGTTCTCGGCGATCTTGGTGGTAGCCCGCCAGTCACGCTCGAGTTGGGCGCAGATGCGCCGCATGATGCCCTTGCGCGGCGGGACGCCGTTGCGGACGACGATGTCGCGGATGTCCCGCTTGGCCAGTGCCACACGGTTGCGAAACTCGGAGACCGACTTGGCCCCCCGCAGGAAGGGGCCGACCTGCTGGTCGACGTCGTAGATCGCTGCGGCCAGTTTATCGGCGGCGATCCGCTGCTGGCGCTGCCGTTCGGTCTCACCCGCCGCCGCCACCTCGAAAATGCCGATGTCGCTCACCAGGCGCTCCTCGTGTAGGTCGTTCCTCTACGATTTCTCGGCCCAAAGCGGCGGGATGACAGACCCGGCCTGGGCCGGGGAGTCCCCATCTGGCAGCAGGGACACTCGCGGATCGCCAGAGTCGGGCAGCGGTAGTAGGCGCCGCAACGGTCGCAAAACAGACTCAGGATGCTGCCCGGCGCATTCGGCGCCGGGTCGTCGGGGTTGCTCCGGTACACAGGGACCTCACCAGTTCTTCGGGATCAGGGGCGGGAGTCGCCGGACGTTCCGGGCGGGCCTGCACCTGCAGTGCCCGGATGGCCTCGTCGAGCTGTTCGGCCGTGACCCGGAAGGTCCGCCCGACCTTGATGGCCGGAATGGTGCCGTCCTGAATGCGGCGCAGAACCCAGCGCTCGGGCGCCCGAAGGCTGTCGCCGCAGAGAATGGCCGCGACCTCGGAGATGCTGTAGGTCCGACGGCCGGTCACGACACGGCCGCCGGATCGTTCTTCAGGTCGTCGCGCGGATCGGCGACGAGCTGCGCCACCAGCTGGGAGACGGGGACGTCGAAAACGCGCGACAGGGCGGCCAGCATGCGGATGGAGACGAGGCCGCCCCAGTCGCCGTCGAAGGCGCGGTAGACGGTGGTCTCTCCAATGCCCGGGAGGCGCCTGGCAAGCGAGGCCCGGTCGCGGATGCCGTGGGCGGACATGAACTTGGCCGTCGCCTCCTGCTTCCACCGAAGCACCTGAACAAGATCACTCACATCATCAGAGGATAGCGGCTGGCTTCCATTTTTGGCACTCAGACACCCGAATCGGAACGCCGGTTTCAGTTATGGCACCCGCCCCTGGAAGTCTTTTGCGTTTTCAATATTGACATTTATGCAGGTCATCGGTTGCATCTCATTGGTTGCATCATTTTCAAAACTGGCAGTACATTGGTGCCATGCCCAGACAGACCAGACAGGGGCGAAGCCTCAAGCGAGTGTTGGAGTGGGTCCTCAACCGAGACGTGCTCGACATCGAGATCGCCGCTGCACTCGGCAAGCCTGCGGCCACCTTCTCAAGACGGCACCGGGCCCCGGACTTCCCGACCTGGGAGGAGCTCGAGCAGATCGGCGAGCACTTCGCCATCAATCCGCGCTGGTTGCAGGTCGAATTCGGCTTCCTGGAGGTCGCCGAGGTGGACGAGCATGGGCGTCTGCGCATGCAGCCCCCCATCACCCCCGTCAAGAAAGAGATTGGTCAGGCAGGGATCGCGGGCCTCCCTGTTCGCGATGATCGCCCGCCATTGGCTGCACCGCCCTGCTAAGCAGCGACATGAATCCCGGCAGGTGCACCAGGCATAGCAGTGATGTCGTGGCCAGTTTCATACCAAAAATCACGCTCTGGTGCACCGACACCGGCACCAGCCCCGGCACCAGCACTGTCACGCACTGCAGGGCCGAGGCCACCACACATACGACGCTGCAGATGAGGTAGGCGGCCGCGCTCACCCGGTTCCGCCCGTCCCGAATCAGAACCCGCAGTCCCTGCATCGTGATCGTCGATAGGTGAATGAGCAGCAGCGCGAACAGCAGCCAGTAGGTCTGCAGCCACCTGTCCGGATCGACACCGACGAGGTTTGGGGCCTGGGGCCGGGCGGCCTCACTGATCAGGAAGACCCCCACCATCGTGGGGACCACCAGGGTCATCGGCACCACGCAGTAGCGGTGCATGTTGCGCCGGAAGGCCTCGTTGTTACCGAGGCGGCCCAGGACCGCGTACATGATCCCGGACTCGCCCGCCAGACAGCACAGGTGAGCGAGCAGATCCTCGAGGTTGCCCCGCCCGAACAGGGCCGCCACGGGCTCACCGATCACTGTCGAGGCCACCGGCGCTCCGAGCAGCAGCGCCATCGACTGCATGATGATGGCGAACGCTGTCACGCCATACCAGCGTGACAGCCGCATGGCTCGCCACAGGGCACGCAGCGACATGCTCGCCAGAGCAAGTTGGCAGGCAATGGCTAACCCCATCCCCGTCCCCATCACCCCTCATACATCCCCGTTTTCCGGGGGCAAACCTTCTCCCCCGGATGTAAGTGCGATTACCCTACAACACCCCTTTCATACTTGCCAGAATTGCATCATCAGAGCGTGGGCAGCATCTTGCCCAGGGCATCAGCGGCGTCTTCGAACGACGAGCGGTCAAGATGGCCGTAGACATCCATCGTCGTCTTGATGCTCTGATGCCCGAGGTGCTCCTGGACCACCTTCAGCGGCTTATTTGCTGCAATCAGCCATGAGGCGCACGTGTGGCGAAGATCGTGAATGCGCGGCGGGGGCTGCAGCCCGGAGCGGACCACCGCCGGGCGCCACACCCGGGAGTGGAAGCCGTGGATGCGCACCGGCCCCCCGGCCTGATTGACGAACAGCCACTCGTGGCTGTAGTCGAGCCGGTCGAGAAGCGACTTCGCGACGTTGATCGTCCGCAAACTCCTGCCCTTGGGCTTGACCAGCCGGTAGCCGTCGGCCGGGTTGTAGGTCCAGGCCCGGCGGATGCGCACCTGGCCGGTCGCGCGGTCGATGTCGCCGGGCCGCAGCGCGGCGGCCTCGCCCCACCGGCAGCCGGAGAGGACCAGGAACTCCACCAGCGGCCGCCAGTACTCAGGGACGGCCTTCAGCAAAATCTCGACGTCCTGTGGGGTCAGGAAGATCATCTCGTCGCCAGCCTCCAGGGGGTCGCCCTGGGGGAGCTTGGAGACGGCCGCCGGGTTGGCATCGATGTAGCGCGGCACGGCCTGGTTCAGTGCCCCGCTGAGAAAGCCGTGCTTGTTGCGGATTGTCTTGGCGCTGGCCGGTCGGCGCTTGCCGGTGTGCCGGTCGAGGGCTCCGTGCTTGCGCAGCCACAGCACCCAGTTGGCGATGTCCTCCGGCCGCAGCTGCCGCAGCGGGATGGAGCCGATGACCGGGTCGATGTCGTTGCGCACGTACCCCATGTACTTCTCGGCCGTTCCGGGGTCGGCGACCAGGTGGTCGATGTAGTGGGTCAGATACTCGGTCAGCGTCCAGTCGCTGGCGGCCGACGACGAGCGGCCCCGGTGCACACCGAGCATCTCCAGGGCCTTGTCGCCGCCGACGGCCTCGACGAGCTTCCGGACGTCCTCGGCCGACTTGCGGTCCTCGGTCGAATACGAGGTCTGGGTGCCGTCGGCGAGAGAGAAGACGGTCGAGAAATACACCGATCCGTCTTTGCGGGAGCGCTGTCGGATGAAGGCCATGCCCGGAGCCTAGCAGCGGATCTCACTGACGGGAGACTGACCGCTGCGGTCCGGGCCGGTCCTTATGCCCTCTGACCTGGGCTTTTGTCGTGGAGCTAAGGGGAATCGAACCCCTGATTTTCAGTCTCGAAACCGCCTCTGACCTGCGAATATAGGTTTCCTATGATCCTGACCGTGACTGACGGCGACGGACGCGACCTGGGAAAACCAGACGGCTCACTGACGGCGTCAGTCAGGAATCAGCGGAATTGGCCTAAAAAACAGATGTTTGCTGGAGGGGTGGGGCTAATGCCTCGGCTTCTTGACCAGATCGGCGAACTGGTCGGCCAGGGCGTTGTGGCGCTCCTGGGCGGTCAGCAGGCCCCGCTGAATGATCGACACCGACTCGTGCAGGGACTCGATGGCGGTGCCGTGGGAGCGCACCAGGTTGGTCAGGCCGTCGACTTTGGTGCCGATGTTGCTCAGGCTGCTGATGACGCGGTCGAGGTCCTCGCGCAGTGAGGTGGGGGCGTTGCCGTGGCCGTTGATCACCTGGCCGGAGACGAGCTCGACGGCTTCACGCACGGTGCCGATCTCGCGCCGCATCGCCTGGTGCTGGTCGCGCATTCGGCGCTCCTGCTCGGCCCGCTTGCGGTCCTCGCGCTTGGTGCGGATCTGGTCGGCGGCGATCCAGCCGACGATGACGATGATCAGCGCCAGCAACTCGTAGCCGGTGTCGATGCCGTTGGCGTTCAGCGGCGGCTCGGCCAGGGTCGTCACAGCAACTGCCCTCCTCGGTGGTTGAGCCAGTCGACGGCCCACTGCACAGCGGTCTTGCCGCCGTACACCGCGCGGTGGGGCGCGGCGTAGTTCATGTGGTCGTTGGAGCGGGCGAAGGCGATCAGCTTTGCGACGGTGCGGATCATCTTGGCCCAGCCCTGCGGGGTGCCGCCGGTGCCCGAGCCGGGCCGGTCGGGCAGCAGACCACCGGCCAGCGGCGCCAGTGACCGGGCCAGCGGCACCAGGCTCGCCAGGGTCGCCGAGGGGTCGCTCAGCAACGCCCCGAGCAGCCCGCCGCGCACCGGCGATCGGTTTGCCAGCAGGCGGTCCGAGCTCAGGCCGGTCAGCTCGTGGACGACGGTGCGCAGGCCGGTGAAGTCCGGCGGCAGCAGCTCGACGAGTGCGTCGACGAACTCGTCGCGCCGGATGAGCTCGAGCATGGCGGTCGCCAGCGCCATCGGGTCATGTAGCTGCAGGCCCGAGCCGGGGCGGTCGTAGTCCCCGGCCAGGGCGGCGTAGCCGATCCACAGGTAGTCCTGCTCGGGGTCGGCCGTGCAGTACATGTCGTCGTCGAGAGCAAACGTGATGTAGCGGCTGGCAAGGTGCGCTGGCAAAGGTGGCCTGCGGGCGATGCCGCCGCCGGGCGGGTGGTGGCCGACGTCGACGGTGCCGGAGAATCGACAGGGGTCACCGAAGGTGATGACGGCCAGCAGGTCGCGCTCCCGGTGGGCCAGCCGCCCGCCGGGCAGGAACTCCCGGGTCAGCTCGTAGGCGACCTGGGCGCCCTTGGAGAACCCGGCGATGACGAACTGGGCGTCGAGATCGGACAGGGCCTGCACGCCGGATGCGACGCCCTCGTGGACGGTCTCGATATAGCTGGGGGCACCCAGGGGGCCCTTGACCGGGCCGAACCACTGGCCGTAGTGGTTGTCGATGCCGGAGAAGGCGTGGGGGTTGAGGCCGCGCACCAGGTCTGCCTGAAAACCGGTGTCGGGGTCGGCCCAGGTGCCCGGGCACTTGAGGACGGCGATGCGAAACAGCGGCAGGCCGTCGAGCTTGCGACAGAAGTCCTGCATCGTCGGCGCCCAGTGCAGTGGCCTCATGGCAGCAGCACCTCCTGCTCCTCGGGCAGTGTGCTGTGCCGGGCCGGGTGGAGCCAGGCGTGGCCGCAGGCGCAGAGCCGCTCGAACGGCCAGGGGTTGTCCAGGGCGGTGATGCGCACGTCGTGGGCGCCGTGGCGGCCGCAGGCCGGGCAATCGGCCTGGGCGGCGACGACGAAGCGGCGCCAGTGCCGGTGGGAGTCGGGGGCGAACATGCGCCGGTGGCTGCCGACGACGCGCAGCAGGACGTTCTCGACCCGCTCCGGCAGCTGCAGGACGTCACCGACGTACAGGTCGTCGATGGGCTGGGCGATGTGTCTGGTGCCCGCCCAGTACATCGGCCAGCGCACACCGTTGCGGCGCAGTCCACCCGTCCGGGTCAGCGGCCCGGTCGCAACCCCGGCGATCATCTCGGCCCGCGCACCGCCTTGAAGATCTCGATGATCATGTCGGCCAGGCTCCACTCGACGCCGTCGGGGTCGACGTAGACAATCGACTGGTCCTCGGCCAGGCAGGTGACCTGGTCGAGGGTCGAGGGGGTCAGCCAGGGCTTGCCGGGTCGCGGCCCGCCGGTGCGGGCCACCGGCCGCTGGCGGCTGTCGGTGACGCGACGGTAGAGCTCGACTGGCCGGTGCGGCTCGGGCTGGCCGGTGTCGGCGTTGCGGCCGTCGAGCTTACCCAGCGCCCACTGCTCCGGGGTGGCCATCTAGTGTCCTTTCTGGTCGAGGTCGGCGACGACCTCGCCCACGGCCTGGTGGGCGTAGGCCAGGATCGTGCCGATGCGGCAGAGGTAGCGGTAGGTGCCTGCCCGGCGGGCGATCTCACGTCGGAAGGTCTCCAGTCCCTCGACCAGGTCCTCGTCGTCGAGGCCGCCCATCCAGTCCCGGTTGATCAGGCCCGCCACGGGGCACCTCCTCTCCTACCTCATGGCAAGAACAGCAGCTCGGCCGAGAAGTCGGTCCGGGGCGCGGCGACAGCGGCCACCCGTGGCCGGGCGGTGGCCCGGCCGCGCTCGATGACCCGGTCGACGAAGGCTGCCGTGACGACCCGGGCACGCTCGGGGGCGAGCTTGCCCAGGTGGGCGTCGGCGTGGCGGCGGGCCCGCTCGCCGAGCTCCTCATGGTCGTGTGCGACGTCGGCGTTGTCGCGGGCGAACCGGGCGGCCTCGAGCTCGACCCAGCGCCGCTCACCGTCGGTGAGCGGCAGACGTTTGGAAGCGGTCCGGCCGGGAGCAGAGCGGGAGACACCGGCCTCCCGGCCGAGACCGCCTGACAGCAGGTCCTGCCGCAGTTCCCGCACCGCCTGCATGTCCGCTGTCAGCTCGCGGTAGGCCGCCAGATACCGCGCATTGCCGGGATCGCGCGCAAGCTGGCCCCGCACCGTGGCGAGCAGGTTGGCGCAGCGTCGCAAGCGCTGGTCGGCGGAGTGGATGCTGCCGTCGAACCAGTTGTCTGCGCTGTCGTGCCACTGCCTGAGCGCGGTTGCGATGCGATCGGCCGTACGCTGCGGCCCCTTGGCTGCAAAATGAAACATCGGCGACCTCCTACTCTTTAGGGGTCGCCGATGCCCCCGGCAGACAGTGCGGCCGGATCAGGGGGCCTCGCGCTCGATCTCGGCGCGCAGCCCCTCCTCGATTCGCCTGATGGACTCGGCGAGACTGTCGATGCACCGCCGGGCGGCCTTGATCTTCTGGGCGATCGCCTGGCTGCGATCCTTGGCGCTCTTCAGCGCCTCGGCGACCTCCTCGACCGCCCACAGCGGGATGTACACGCGCTGGGCAGCTCTGCCCTTGGACCGCTGGGGGTGGTAGTCGAGCCGCAGGGAGTGGGTGTCGGCGTCGAAGCCGATCTCGAGCACGGTGTCGCTGTAGAGCTCGATAGTCGACAGCGCGGCGTAGTCGGGCAGGGTCATTGGGCTTTCCTGCGCCCCCGCCTCTTCGGGGCGCTCCAGGGCAGCGCCAGGCCGTCGCTCTCGCGTCGGGGCACGATATGCAGGTGGGTGTGCCGCACGGTCTGGGTGGCGGCCGGGCCGACCGAGGTGATGATGTTGGCCTCGATGCCCCGGTGGCGCACGTAGGAGGCGGCCACCTGCACCAGGGCTGCGGCCTGCACCGGGTCGTCGGCGGCGCTTTCGGTGTGGGTGGCGCCGATGACGAGCACGTGCCCCTCGGTGACGGGGTCGAGCGGGTTGATGATGGCGATGTCGCGGCCGTCGACGGCGGTCTGCAGGACGATGTCGAGGCCGGACCAGTTGTCGCGGCAGAAGGGGCAGTCGTGCACAGCTCCTCCGGGTGGTGGGGCGGGCAGGTGGTCGGTTTAGGCCGTCAAAGGACTCTCGCCGTCCCCTCGGGCAGCCAGCCCGGTTCCTGCGGCGGGACGGTGTCATCGGTCAGCCGGTATTCCACGATGGAGTGGGTGACGGTGGGCCGCCAGTAGCCGCCGGTCGTGGTGCAGCTGTAGGAGCCGCAGGTGGTGATGATCGGCACGTACCCGCCCGGGGTCCAGATCTCGCGGACCCGCAGCCAGGAGCCGTCGGAGTCGCGGGGGCCGTCGCAGATGGTGCGCTTGCGGGCCCAGTTGAACAGGTCCGGCCACGGCGCGGTCTCGCAGCCGGGCATGTAGGCCTTGGCCTGCGGCGGCGGGGCGGCGATCAGCCCGACTCCGGCCAGGGTCAGCGCCGCCGCTGCGGCGACGATCTTTCGTGCGGTCCTCTTGTGCAGTGTCCTCATCGTCATGCCTTTGTGGTCGGAGGGGAGGGGCGAAGCCGCCCCCCGACGACTCCACCCCTCCCCTGGCTTGCGAATTCAGTTGGCAGTCAACAGCTTCCAGGCCCGGTGCTTGAGTCCCGTCTCGGTGGTGGCGTGCAGCAGGGTCCGGGTCGCCCGGGCGATGTCGGCCATGCCGCCGCCGCCACGGACGGGGGCGTAGTGATCGACGTACTCGGTGACCGCGCTGTAGGCGCCGAACCGGGTCCCGGCGATCGGGGTGCCGGAGATGGTCGGGCTGGAGACGAACAGGTCGCGGATGGCGGCGGCCTCGTTGCGGCGCCGCGCCAGCGCCGTGCTGGAGGCGCCGACCTCCTCGGTGGCCAGCAGCTCCTCGAGGAACTCGTCGAGGTCGGCGGTGCCGAACGGCTGCTCGTAGAGCGCCCGGGCCTGCTCCTCGAAGGCCTGCTCGTAGTCCCAGGCGATCCTGAGCTGCTCGCGGGCGACCTGCACCGAGCTGCGCCAGCCGCTGGTGTGCGGGATGGCAAACCGGCTCTTGGCGCCCTGGATCGCGGCGGCGGCGGTGTTGGCGCAGACCACCCGCACCGAGGTGATCACCCCGAACAGCGCCGAGCTGCCGTCATGGCTGTTGAACAGGGCCAGGTACCACTCGCTGATGTCCTCGGTGCCGTCGAGGCCGACGAACTTCAGCTCGCGCGGGAGCTTCATCGTCAGAAAGACCTTGCGGTAGCCGTAGAGGCTCCCAGCGGTCTCGTAGTGGGCACCGGACTCGTCGACCAGGGCGTCGGCGAACTCGACCAGGGCCTCGTTCTGAATCGGGGTGTAGCGCTTGCCGACCACGCCGATCGGGGTGAGCCTGCCGGTGACCGGGTTGTTGAAGACGGTCACGTACTGGTCGGGCACCTCGACGTACTTGTCGACGCCCTCACCCTGGTCGTCGACGCCGAGGTTGGCGTAGACCGGGCGCTTGCGGACGTTCCAGTTCGCCAGCAGGGCCGCCTCCAGGGCTTCCTTGGCGGTCATGGCGTGGCCGACCGGCTGGCCGAGCTGGTGCCAGGCGTCGGTCTTGCCGTTGCGGGTCCGCGAGTCGGCGTAGCTGTAGATGCCGTTGGTCTGACTGATCTGGTGTCCCATCGCTGACTTCCCCTCTCCGTTCCGTATCAGAACTACATACAGTCTATATGGTTCTCTCGATCTGTCAATCCTCTATAGCAAGTCCGTCGCGGTGGAGCGTGCGGCGACCCTCTCGGCAGCGGCCTGAGCCTCTACGCGGCTGCGGTACAGACCCAGGTAGAAGCGGCCGCGCCCGGCGACGAATCGGTGGGCCTGCCAGCTGCCCCGGGGGTGTCCGGGCGCGGTGCTGTGGACGACCTCGTAGGACTCGGCGTCACTGACGTGCGCGCGGAACCGGATCAACGCCGGGCCGACCCGCCGCCACTCCAGCCTCCTGGTTGCCATGTCGGGACACCATCATCAATCGCTGCAGATCTCCTCCAGGTACTCCTCAGCAGCGGCCTGGGCCTCGGTGATCCACTCGTACCAGCCGATGAGCTGGGAGCTGGCGTCGCGCAGGTCGTCGATGGTCAGCACGACCGAGTCGAGCGGCACGTCGCAGCCCCGGAACAGGTGGCCGGGGCGGATCTCGAACAGCCGGTCGGCGTCGATCCACGCCGTCAGCGACTCCCCGTTGATCTCCCAGGAGCGATCAGTCAGCGAATACACAGTTCTCCTCCTCCTCGTCGACACCAATTTAATGAATGCCTGCCGGGTTCCTCAAATCGCTTGCAAATCTATCTCCAAGTATGTTATAGTATAGGTGCAGAGAGGGAGAGAGGAAGGAGAGAGCAAGAGATGAACGCGGTGATCGAGTTCCCGGCCCTGATCGACGAGGCCCTGGTGGTGGCCGACGACCCGCAGGTGGTCTTCGAGGCCGACATCGACGAGGCGGCCGAACTGCGGGAGTTCCTGAACTGGCTCGACGCCGAGGCCGAGTACGAGCTCGAGGCCCTGCAGGAGGTCGCCGAGTGCTGCGGCGGGCGGGCCCGGGATTGCGCCCACTACGGGATCGACCCGGCCTACGAGCTGCAGAAGCTGGCCGAGCGGTTCCCCAACATCCTGCCCGCCAAGGAGTTCTGACCGGCCGGGGGGCCTCCCCCCGGGACCGGTGGGTGATGGCAGGGCACCGGGCAGGCCCGGTGTCTTGCAATGACTCACCGAGTCAGCAGCACGACCAGACCAGCCAGGAAGGAGAACGACATGGCCGTCGTGACCACCCCCAACGACTACATCATCACCGTCGGCGACCGGGTGCAGCTCGCTCCCCACACCGACGCCTGGATGCAGGGCGACCGCTTCGGCACCGTCACCTCGATCGGCACCAAGCGGGTCACCGTGCGGACCGACTCCGGCCGCACCCGCCGGTTCCCCATCCGCAAGGTCGAGCTGAACATCCCGTTCACCGACTTCCTGCTGGGCTTCACGCCGGGCTACTGATCGGCGCCGATCCAGGGGCGGTCCCCGACCGGGGGCCGCCCTCTGCTATTCGAGCAGCAGGTCGGCCTTGTCGAGCTCCTGCAGCTCCGCTGCGATGGCCCCACGTTGACGCTCGATCTCGCGCTGCTGGCGGGCCAGCTCCACATCGCGCCTGGTCAGTTCTCTGCGCCGCTCGTCGATCATCCGGCGCAACTCCGCCCTGGTGTAACGCTGGCCTGCCACGATGCAACTTATCATGCACTCCAGCCGCCAGCGCCATCACCACACCCCCCCCCCCCCCCCCCCCCCCCCCCCCCCCC
>Ga0207866_1000335_pt1 | contig 71238 bp, 78 predicted proteins | sample HigsolmetaAR203D_FD_184835 | JGI IMG/M metagenome (GOLD analysis project Ga0207866, IMG submission 184835) | Ionic liquid and high solid enriched microbial communities from the Joint BioEnergy Institute, USA - AR20-3-D (SPAdes) (version 2) ...
GGCACGAGCTTGTTCTCGTTCTCCTGGAAGTAGCGGTCGCCGCTGCCGTCCTTCATCGCGCCGAGCGAGCCCATGCCGCGGTAGACCTTGAACCGGCGGCCCTGGTAAATCTCCGATTCGCCCGGGCTCTCCTCCGTGCCCGCGAACAGGCTGCCGATCATGACCGCGCTGGCGCCCGCCGCGATCGCTTTCGTGATGTCGCCGGAATATTTGATTCCGCCGTCCGCGATGATCGGCACGCCATACTCGCGCGCCACCGTCGCGCAATCGTAGATCGCCGTGATCTGCGGCACGCCGATGCCGGCGATGACCCGGGTCGTGCAGATGGAGCCCGGCCCGATGCCGACCTTGACGATCGAGGCGCCGGCCTCGATCAGGTCGCGCGTCGCCTCGCCGGTCGCCACGTTGCCCGCGACGATCGTGAGGTCCGGATACAGTTCGCGAAGCTTGCGGACCGTATTGATAATGTTGATATGATGGCCGTGCGCCGAGTCGACGACGATCAGGTCGACGCCGGCCCGGACAAGCGCCTCGGCCCGTTCGAACGTATCCTTGGAGATGCCGATCGCGGCGCCGCACAGCAGGCGGCCTTGTTTGTCCTTCGCCGCGTTCGGGAACTGGATCGCCTTCTCGATGTCCTTGATCGTGATGAGACCCTTGAGCACGTTGTTCTCGTCGACGAGCGGCAGTTTCTCTATCTTGTGCCGCTGGAGAATGCCCTCGGCCTGCTGCAGCGTCGTGCCGACGGGCGCCGTCACGAGATTGTCCCGGGTCATGACTTCCTTGATCTTGATCGAATAGTCATGGACGAAACGCAGGTCGCGGTTCGTCAGGATGCCGACCAGCTTGCCGGCCTCGTCCACGATCGGCACGCCCGAGATCCGGTACTTGCCCATCAGCTCCTCGGCGTCGTAGACGTGGTGCTCGGGCGTCAGCGAGAACGGGTTCGTGATGACGCCGCTCTCCGACCGCTTGACCCGGTCGACTTCCTCCGCCTGCTGGGCGGCCGACATGTTCTTGTGGATGATGCCGATTCCGCCCTCCCGCGCGATCGCGATCGCCATCGCCGATTCGGTCACCGTATCCATGCCCGCGCTGATCAGCGGAATGTTCAGCTTCACGCTGTCGCTCAGCCGGACGGATACGTCGACTTCCCTCGGCAGTACCTCCGATTTGCGCGGAATGAGCAGCACGTCATCGAACGTCAGCCCTTCCTTGGCGAATTTCGTTTCCCACACAGTTGGTTCCTCCTCGATCGTTTCGGCGGATCAGACACTTTCCGAAGGCCGGACGCCGCCCGGCCCGAAGGCCTCGTGGCCCCGACTCCCTGGGTATATTGTCGTTATCTTATCAAAGCGGTTTTGGGCCTGTCAAGGACGGCCTCGGCGCCCGTTCCGAAGCTCCGGCATCAGCGGTAATCATACGTGCAGGCCGGGTCCCAGAGCAGGAACTGCCGCACACCCGCCTCCCCGGCGGCGCGAATCTGCTCGTGAATCTCTTCGGCGCGATACACCTGATGCGGACTCAGCCAGGAGGCGGTGAACGCCTGCAGCCACGGCCGGATCCGCGCGGGATGCTTCCCCTCCGCCGCCAGCACCCGGTTGCGCCGGACGGCATCGTCGAGCGCGTGCCGAACAACAGCCGCCGGCTGGAGGTCGGGATGGCGGATGCCGTATGTGCCCCGGGCGTAGTGCGACGGATAGACCATCGGGGAAATGACGTCCACCGCCGACGCGATCTCCCGCCAGGTCTGGCCGATGCCCATGTCGTCCCGCGCCGTCGTGACGAGGCCGAACACGTCCGCCGACACCGCGGCGCCGGCTTCGTGCAGCGCCTCCCGCGCGTCGCGGAGAAACCGGCCGATCGCCTCCCGCTTCGTCCCCCCTGCAGGATTGCGGTACCGGACGACGCGATCCATCTCCGACCCGTTGTCCGGAAACCGGACGTAGTCGAACTGGATCTCGTCGAACCCGAGCGCGGCCGCCTCCTTCGCGATCGCGATGTTGTAGGCCCGCACCTCCGGAAGATACGGCTCGACCCAGGGCGTCCCTTTCCGGTCCCGCCACAGCTTGCCGGATTTCGTGTGGAACGCCCACTCCGGCTTCGCGCGCGCAAGCAGCGGGTCCTTGAAGACGACGATCCGGCCGATCGTGTAAATCCGCTTCGCCTTCAGCCGCCGGAGCAGGCCGGCCATGTCGCGCACCGCCGGCTCGCGGTCGGCGCCGACGGCGCGGACTTCCGGCAGCGACGACCGGTACGTCAGCTTGCCGTAGTCGTTCTTCACGTCGATGACCATCGCGTTCAGGTCCGTTTCGTCGACGAGCCGGATCAGACGCTCCATCCGTTCCTTGCTGCCGGCGATCCAGCCGGAGACATAGATGCCGCGGACGCCGTCCGGAATGTCCGGAGCCGGGACGCGGGGGGAGGCCGACGGCGCACCCGAAGGCGCACCCGGAGGCACGTCCGACGGCGGATCCGTCCGGCCGCGCTCCGCCGCGCGCAGATCCGCCGCATGCCCATCCGCCGCATGCCGATCCGTCCGCCGTTCCACAATCCCGCCCGCCGTCCCCGGTTCGGCCGTTTCCTTTTCCGCCAAAAGCGAATCCGCCGTCCGCTTCACCGCCGTCTGCTGCTCCACCGACCGCGATTCCGCAAGTCGCCGTTCCTCCCGCCGGTCCTCCGGACCGACCCGGGCCGCGCAGCCGGCGGCCAGCAGCGCCGCGGCGGCGAGAACCATGCCCTTCCGGGCGATCGCACGTACCGTCATGGGCGTTCCTCCGCATCGCAAGTGTGCCTATAGTATGGGCACGAGGCCTTCTCCGATTGAGAAGGAGATTCCGCCAACGCAGGAAGAAACCGCCCGTCCGGCGCGCACAACAAAACCGCCCGCCGGATTCGGCGGGCGGCCTGGCGTTCCTTCGCTATTCTCCGGCGCGCTCCCGCATGTGCGGGAACAGCAGCACGTCCCGGATCGACGGCGCGTCCGTCAGCAGCATGACCAGCCGGTCGATGCCGATGCCGAGTCCGCCGGTAGGCGGCATGCCGTACTCGAGCGCGCGCAGGAAATCCTCGTCCATCTCGTGCGCCTCGTCGTTGCCCTGCTCGCGCTCCCGGAGCTGCGCTTCGAACCGCTCGCGCTGGTCGATCGGATCGTTCAGCTCGGTGAACGCGTTCGCGTGCTCCCGCGCGACGATGAACAGCTCGAACCGGTCCGTGAAGCGCGGGTCCGCGTCGTTCTTCTTCGCGAGCGGCGAGATCGCGACCGGATGGCCCGTCACGAACGTCGGCTGGATCAGCTTGTGCTCGCAGAACTGCTCGAAGAACGCGTTGACGATGTGGCCGAACTGCATGTGCGGCTCGACCGGCACGCGGTGCGCCTTCGCCAGCTCGTGCGCCTCCTCGTCGCTCATCGGCCGCGAGAAGTCGATGCCCGTCTCCTCGCGGACAAGCTCGACCATCGATACGCGGCGCCACGGCGGAGCCAGATCGATCTCCATGCCCTGGTACGTGATCTTCGTCGTGCCGAGCACGTCCTGCGCGATATGCGCGATCAGGTTCTCGGTCAGCGTCATGATGTCGCGATAGTCGGCGTAGGCTTCGTACAGCTCGAGCATCGTGAATTCCGGATTGTGGCGCGTCGACACGCCTTCGTTCCGGTACACCCGGCCGATCTCGTACACCTTCTCCAGCCCGCCGACGATCAGCCGCTTCAGATGCAGCTCGATCGCGATCCGCATGTAGAGCGTCATGTCCAGCGCGTTGTGGTGCGTGATGAACGGCCGCGCCGCCGCGCCGCCGGCGATCGCGTGCAGCGTCGGCGTCTCGACCTCGAGATAGCCGAGACCGTCCAGATAGCGCCGCATCGACTGGATGACACGCGACCGGGTAATGAACGTCTGCTTCACTTCCGGGCTCATGATCAGGTCGACGTAACGCTGCCGGTAGCGCAGCTCGACGTCCTTCAGCCCGTGGTACTTGTCCGGAAGCGGCAGCAGCGACTTCGTCAGCACCGTCAGCTCGAGGGCCTTGACCGACGTCTCGCCGGTCTTCGTCTTGAAGACCATGCCCTTCACGCCGATGATGTCGCCGATGTCGAGCATCGAGAATGCCTTGTACGCCGTCTCGCCCACCGCGTCCTGCCGGACATAGATCTGGATGCGGCCCGACAGGTCCTGGATATGGGCGAACGACGCCTTCCCCATGGACCGCTTCTGCATGATCCGTCCCGCGATGCTGACGGACACCTGCTTCGCCTCAAGCGCCTCCGTCTCCAGCGCGTCGTACGCGTCCAGGATGTCCTTCGCCTGATGCGTCCGCTCGAACCTGCTGCCGAACGGATCGATGCCGAGCTTCCGGAGCTCGTCCAGCTTGCCGCGCCGGATGCGGAGCAGTTCGCTCAGTTCCTGCTCCTGCCCGGCCGTCTCCGTCGTCGCGCCGCCTTGCCGCTGCTGCTGATCCAACATCCCCACTCCTTGTCCAATTCGCCGGCGGACCCGCCCCCGAAAGGCGAGCCTGCCTGTCGCCAACGTTCCGAAAAAAAAGCTTCCGGAGGAAGCTTTTCGCGAAATGCCCTTATGCCCTTCTCACTTCTTGATGTCGACAATCTTGTATTTGATGATGCCCGCGGGTACGTTCACGTCGACGACGGTCCCCTTCTTCTTGCCGAGAATCGCCTTGCCGACAGGGCTTTCGTTCGAAATCTTGTTCTGCGACGGATCCGCTTCCGCCGTGCCGACGATCGCGTACTCCATCGTGTCGCCGTATTCGACGTCCTCCACCGTCACGATCGAGCCGATGCTCACCGTATCCGTATCGATCTCGTCGTTGTTGATGATGCGGGCGTTGCGGAGCATTTTCTCGAGGGTGATGATGCGTCCTTCGATGAAGGCCTGTTCGTTCTTGGCGTCTTCGTACTCGGAGTTCTCGCTGATGTCGCCGTAGCCGATGGCGATCTTGATCCTCTCCGCCACCTCGCGCCGCTTCACCGATTTGAGGTTTTCCAGCTCCTCCTCGAGCCGTTTCAAACCGTCCTGCGTAAGAATGATTTCTTTGTCGCTCATCTAACGATTCTCCCCGTCGTAGCGAATTTTCATGCCCTGCAAGAACTGAGCTCGCTATAATATATTGCCGCTCCGGCCGGTCATGACACCTGCAACTACCCTGACATCTCACGGTTTCGGTAAATGTTATTGCATGATTATAGGCCATACCCGTCGGGTATGTCAATCTCGCCCTGCCGGGCCGCGGCGCGCCGGCCTGCAGACGAGAAGCCGCACGGCAGCCGCCGGATCAGGCGGTGCCGACCGTCTCCTCCAGCGAGTCGACGTAGTCGTTCAGGATGCTCACCATGCGATCCCGGCTCGTCTCTTCCATGATCAGGTCCTTCACGCGGGCGGCCCGCGGCAGTCCCTTCAGATACCAGGCGAGATGCTTCCGCATCTCCCGCACCGCCTGGTCCTCGCCCTTCAGCGCGATGAGGCGGTCCATGTGCAGAATGGCGATCTCGATCTTCTCCCTCGGCGTCGGCTCGGGCAGGAGTTCGCCGGTCGTCAGATAATGGACGGTCCGGTACAGCATCCACGGATTGCCGAGCGCGCCGCGGCCGATCATGACGCCGTCGACGCCGGTCGTGTCCAGCATCCGCTTCGCGTCCTCCGGCGTGAAGACGTCGCCGTTGCCGATGACCGGGATCGAGACGTTCTGCTTCACTTCCCGGATCACGTTCCAGTCCGCCTTGCCGGTGTAGAGCTGCTCCCGCGTGCGCCCGTGGACGGCGACCGCCTTGCCGCCGGCCCGCTCGACCGCCTGCGCGTTCTCGACCGCGTAGATGTGCTCGTCGTCCCAGCCGATCCGCATCTTCACCGTCACCGGCTTCTCCACGGCGTCGACGACGGCCGCCACCATCTCGTAGATCTTGTTCGGATCAAGCAGCCAGCGCGCGCCGGCGTCGCATTTCGTCACCTTCGGCACGGGGCAGCCCATGTTGATGTCGATGATGTCGGCGTTCGTGTTCTTGTCGACGTATTTCGCCGCCTCGACGAGCGTCTCCCGGTCGCCGCCGAAAATTTGCAGGCTGAGCGGCTTCTCCCGCTCGTCCACGTACAGCATTTCGAGCGTCCGCCTGTTGCCGTGGAGGATCGCCTTGTCGCTGACCATTTCGGCGCAGACAAGCCCGCATCCGAACTCCTTCGCGATGAGCCGGAAGGCGGGGTTGCACACGCCGGCCATGGGCGCGAGCACCACCTGATTCTTGAGTTCAATATCGCCGATCTTCAGCATGTCCATCGCCTCCTTCCCGCCTGATATGACCGGACCAAACATGCGACCCTGCGGCGACGGGTACCGCGCGTTCCGGACACGCCCCCCGCACGCCGGCGCCAGCCGCAACCAGCCGAAGAACGATCCGCCGCCCGCTTCAGGCGCCGGGATCGTTCCCGGTCAGTTCGTCGTAATCGATGCCGAGCGATTCGGCAATGCGTTGCATCAGCCTGGAATCGGGCCGCCGGGTCCCCCGCTCGAGCGAGCCGAGCACGGCGACCGACACGCCCATCCGGTCGGCAAGCTGCTGCTGGGTCAGTCCCTTCAGTTTTCGAAATGCGCGGATGCGCAAGGCCAGGTGATCGTTGTCCATCTTGCGATGCCATCCTTTCCCTGAGCGAGCGCCGCCCGGGCCGCCGACTCGACCGCCTTCCGCTCGGGAGCGTGCCCGTCCAGCACTTCCAGCAGCGGCACGAGCACGAATGCCCGCTCCATCATCCGGGGATGGGGCAGCGTCAGCTCTTCCGTCTCGAGCCGGACGCCGTCCATCAGCAGCAGATCGAGATCGATCGTGCGCGGGCCGTAGCGGATGTCCCGCACGCGGCCGAGCTCCCGCTCCACGCCGAGCATCTCCCGCAACAGGTCGAGCGGCTGCCGCTCCGTGGTCAGCGCGGCCGCCATGTTGAGAAATTTCGGCTGATCGGTATAGCCGACCGGGTCCGTCTCGTAGACGGCGGACACCCGGTCGATCGCGATGCCGTCCCGCCCGTGCAGCCGCCTGAGCGCCTCTTTCAAATGGGCTTCCCGGTCCCCCAGATTGGAGCCGAGCGCGATGTAGGCCCGCCGCCCGGCCGGCGCCGCGAACGCTTCATTACGGTCCATAGTGCTGTTCCCGCTTCCTGCGCAGCTCCACCGTCACGCCGTCAAAATCGATGTCGAACGGCGGATGCGGCTTCGTCACGCGGACCAGAGCTTCATTTATATTAGTATAAGTGGCGAGCAGATCGGTTGCAATACGGCCGGCCAGCGCCTCGATCAGGCGGCACGGCGGCCCTTCGACGATCCGCTTCACCCGCTCGTGCAGGTCGGCGTAGTTGACCGTCCGCGCGAGATCGTCCGAAACCGCCGCCGCCTCGAGATCCAGCATCAGCTCCACGTCGACGATGAACCGTTGGCCGAGCCGGTTCTCCTCCGGAAGGACGCCGTGATAGCCGTAGAACCGCATGCCGCGGATGATCATTTTGTCCATGGCACACCCGCCTCCCCGCGAACCTCGGCCTGCCGATAGACGATGGCGTCGGTCATCCGCACCGTCCGCACGATCGGCGCCACGTCGTGCACGCGCACGATCTGGCAGCCCTGGGCGATGCCGAGGGCGACGGTCGCCGCCGTCCCCTCGACGACGTCGTCCACCGGCAGATCGAGCGTATGGCGGATGAACCGCTTGCGCGACGTGCCGAGCAGCACCGGGTACCCGAGCCGGACGAGCTCGGCGAGCCGGCCCATCAGCTCGAGATTGTCCTCCAGTTCCTTCGCGAAGCCGATGCCCGGATCGAGCCAGATGTTCCCGGGGTCCACGCCCGCCTCCAGCGCCATCCGCACCGAATTCAGCAGCTCGGACGCCACGTCCCGGGCGACGTCGGCGTATCCGGCGCTTTCGCGCCGGTTGTGGCTGATGACGACCGGGCAGCCGAATTCGGCCGCGGTCCGCGCCATCTCCGGATCGCCCTTGAGCGCCCACACGTCGTTAATGATGTGCGCGCCCGCCTCGAGCGCCCGGCGCGCCGTCTCCGCCTTGTACGTGTCGATCGAGATCGGCAGGTCCGGCAGCGCCTCGCGCACCGCCCGGATCACCGGGATGACGCGCCGGATCTCCTCGTCCGCCGGCACCGGCTCCGAACCCGGCCGCGTCGACTCACCACCGATGTCGAGGATGTCCGCGCCCGCTTCGGCCATGCGCTTCGCGTGTCCGACGGCCGCCTCCATCGCCATGTACCGTCCGCCGTCGGAGAACGAATCCGGCGTTACGTTCAGGATGCCCATAACGAGCGTCCGTCTTCCCAATTCGAGCGTAACGCCGCCGGGAAGCCGGTAGGTCCGGCTCCAGATAACGGGTTTCATCGCGTGTTCAGTCTCCTTTGTTCGCCGCTTCATATGCCGATCGCCGCGCTTCCGCCCGGTACGCCTCGAGCAGCGCCCGCGCCGCCGGGCCCGCGAGGCCGTCGCCGACCGTGTGCGCCGTCCCGTCCGCTTCGACGATCCGCGTCACCGGCACGATCTCCTGCACCGATCCGGTCAGCCACACTTCGTCGGCCGCGAGCAGGTCTTCGACCGTGTAGAACCCTTCCTCCGCCCGATATCCGAGCGACCGCGCCAACTCCAGTGTCAGCGCGCGCGTGATCCCGGGCAGAATGCCGGTCTCGATCGCGGGTGTCCGCACGACGCCGTCCTTGCCCAGGAAGAACAGATTGCTCACGATCCCTTCCGCCAGCCCGCCTTCCCGCGTCAGCATCAACCCCTCGGCTCCCGCGGAAGCGCCGCTCGCCGCCAGCTCGCGCTTCGCGAGCACGTTCGTCATGTAGTGCAGCGACTTCAGGCGGACCGGCGTCTCCGGCGTGCCGCGCGGCGTGCGCAGAATCCGCAGCTCGCGGCCGCGGCGGTACAGCGCTTCATCCGGCGGGGGAAGCGGCTTGACCATGAGCAGCGTGTTCGGCCTCTCATACGGCCCGTCGGTCAGGCCGAGCCCGGCGTCCCCGGCGGTCACGGTCAGGCGGACATAGGCATCGGCGAGCCCGTTCGCCTCCAGCACCCGGGCGAGCCAGTCCGCCGCCTCCGCGTCCGTCATCGTCCAGCGGATGCCGAGCGCCGCGCACCCCTGCCGCAGTCGGGCAAGCCGGCGCCCAAGCGCGAAGGGCGCCCCGCCGTACGTGCGGAACGTCTCGAATAGCCCGATGCCGTAGAGAAGGCCGTGATCCAGCGCCGGAATCACGGCCTCCTTCGCTTCGACCACGGCGCCGTTCAGCCCGAACTTCATCGGACGGCGCCCGCCTTGTACGCCAGGAAATTGCGCAGCATCGTCCTCCCGTGCTCCGTCATGATCGACTCGGGATGGAACTGCACGCCTTCCACCGGATATTCCTTGTGCCGGAGCCCCATGATCTCGCCGGCCTCCGTCTCGGCCGTGATCTCGAGGCAGTCCGGCAGCGTCTCCCGCTTCACGATGAGCGAATGGTAGCGGGTCGCCGTGAACGGGCTCGGCAGCCCGGCGAACACGCCCTTGCCCGTGTGGTGGATCTCGCTCGTCTTGCCGTGCATCAGATTCTCCGCGCGCACGACGTCGCCGCCGAACGCCTGGCCGATCGCCTGATGGCCGAGGCAGACGCCGAGGATCGGAATCCTGTCCTTGAAATGGTCGATCAGCGCGAGGCTGATGCCCGCTTCGTTCGGCGTGCAAGGACCGGGCGAAATGAGGATATGATCGGGCTTCAGCTCCCCGATGCCGGCCAGGTCGATCTCGTCGTTGCGCTTCACGACGATCTCCTCGCCCAGCTCGCCCAAATATTGCACCAGGTTATACGTGAACGAATCGTAGTTGTCGATGACCAGTATCATCGCCGTTCCTCCTTCGCGGGCTCGTCCGCCCCGGCCGCGCGGCCTCCTTCGCCTTCCGCTTCGCGTTCGGCGTACTGGACCGCCTTCCAGAGCGCCTTCGCCTTGTTGAGCGATTCCTTGTACTCCCGCTCGGGGTCGGAGTCGATCACGATCCCGCCGCCGGCCTGAATGTGCACGCAGCCGTCCCTGACGACCATCGTGCGTATAAGAATATTAAATTCCATATCCCCGCTGTAGTCAATCCAGCCGAGGGACCCGTAATACGGCCCGCGCCGCGTCGGCTCGAGCTCCTCGAGGATCTCCATCGTCCGCACCTTCGGCGCGCCCGTAATCGTCCCCCCGGGAAAAACAGCCCCGATCACGTCCAGCGCATCCTTCCCGTCCGCGAGCTCCCCTTCCACCTGCGAGACGAGATGCATGACGTGCGAATAGTACTCGATCGTCATGAGCTCCTTCACCCGGACGGTGCCGTACTTCGAGATCCGGCCGAGATCGTTCCGCTCGAGGTCGACGAGCATGATGTGCTCGGCCCGTTCCTTCTCGCTCGCGAGCAGCTCCTCCGCCATCATCCGGTCTTCCTCCGGCGTGCGACCGCGGCGGCGCGTGCCGGCGATCGGCCGGGTCGAGAGCACGCCGCCGCGCATCGCGACGAGCAGCTCCGGCGACGCCGAGACGAGCCGGAAATCGGGGCAGCGCAGGCAGCCCATGTACGGCGACGGATTGAACAGCCGCAGCCATTCGTACAGCGCATCCGGGTCGGCGCAGGAACGCTTGCTCATCCGCTGCGACAGGTTCACCTGGAACACGTCGCCCCGCGCGATATATTCGCGGATCCGCTCCACCGCGTCCATGTAGGCCTGCCTGGTGAACGGGCGGATGAGCCCGTCAAGCGCGTCGATGTCGATCTCGAGCCGGTCCGCCTCCGTCGCCGCGCGGCGCGCCTCGAGCCGCCGCGCCGCTTCGGGCGTACGGGCCGCCGCCGCGATCCCGTCCCAGATTTCGCGCATGGCGTCGGTATGCCGCAGCGCCGCTTCGCGGAGGTCGGCGAGTTCCGCGTCGTCCGTCCCGTCCGGCACGCGGACGTGGCGGGCGAGGATCAGCTCCCGCGCCTCGTGGTCGATGATCCAGAGCTCGTCCAGCCGCAGGAACAGATAGTCCGGCAGGCCGAGATCGTCGGAGGCCAGCTCGGGCAGCCGCTCGATCGAGCGGACGATGTCGTAGGCAAGCAGCCCGGCGATGCCGCCGGTCCACTTTGGCCCGTCCGGCAGCGACGGGCCCCTGCGCCCGGCGATCCAGGCGCGCACGACCTCGAGCGGCTTGCCGGCAAAGCGCCGCACCGACGCGCCACGGCAAAACTCCTCGCCTCCGGCCGCCGCCGATCCGGGCGCGTTCGCCTCTCCGCTCACCGCGCCGCCAATCGGCGCCGATCCGATGGTCGGCGGCATGACTTCCGCCATCCCGCCATTCGATGCCATCGCGTGATCCGCCGCTCCGCCCGTCTCCGAGGCCACGGCTTCGCTTCCCTTGCCGCGCAGCACGGCCGAAGGCCGGAGGCCGAGGTACGTGTACCGGCCGTCCTTGCCGCTCTCGAGCAGGATCGCGTGCGGATGCGCCGCCGCCCACGCGCCGCTCCACTCGGCCGGCCGGTCCTCGCCCGGCCCGAGCGGCACGCGCCGAAGCAGCGGCAGCGTGTTGTATCCTTCGCGCCGCCAGGCGCGCCATTGTTCCAGCGTCGTCACAGTCTCCGTCATGGTTCTCTCCATTCTTTCCTTGCGTCGCCCTTAGTATAGACCAATTCGTCCCAAGATCGGAAGCGGCCTGCGAAAAAGCGAAAAGCGCGGCCCGCAACACGGACTGCGCCCTTCATCCGATCGTGTCTTTTTTTTCAATGAAGATTCCGGACCTTGACGATGACGTACCTGCGGTTCCAGATCCGGGTCGTCGCGACCCTCCTGTCCCCGTCCTTCTCGAAGAAGAGCCCGGCGCCGTCTTTGCCGGCAAATGTCCATCCTTCCGCTTCGCTCATCCGCCTGACCGCTTCATCGACCGCGCCGATGCCCCTGTCGAACCGGGCGATATACCACCGCGCGCCGTCTTCCGCGGCAAGCTCCGCCGGCCCCCCGCCGAAAGCTTCCAGCTTCTTCACCGCTTCCTTCCCCGAGACGTTCGGCACGGGGAGGGGAGGGTCCGTCAGCCTGCCCATGAGAAGGCCGCCCGATAAAACCGCCGCGAGGATGGCGGCGCCGGTCAGCAGCATCGCTTTCCTCAAAGCCCCATCTCCCGTCCTTTCCCGGTTTGTTTTCAGCTTGCCTGATTTCCGAGGAGGCTGTAACTCCTTTGCCGGGCCGCATCCGAATAGCGGCGCCTGCGCTTGCAACGCGAAGGCCTCGGACGGATCGGACGGTCAGCCGATCTGCACCTGCACCTTGAGATCTTCGGGACGCGCGCCGTTCTCGAACAGGCGCGGCAGATCGTCCAGGCCGATGACGCTCGTGACGAGCGACTCGAGCCGGACGCGCTTCGCCTTCGCCCATTGCAGCGCCTGATGAAACGTGTCATTCGTCGCCATCGAGCCGATGAGCGTCCAGTCCCGCTGGAACAGGTCGAACGGGCTGAGCCGGATCGCCGCGTCTTTGGGCGCCACGCCGAACTGGAGGTATTTGCCCGCCGGCCCGAGATACTTCAGCGCCTGCTCGATCACCTGCGGAATGCCGGTGGCGTCCGCGACGATATCGAACCCGCGCGGGAACTCCCCGAGCAGTTCGGCTTCGTCGAACCGCCCGCTCACGAACGTCCGGGTGGCGCCCCACTGCGCGGCCATTGCCAGTTTGCCTTCGGCGACGTCGACGACGGCGAGATCGGAGACGCCGGCATGGACGAGCGCCTGGATGAGCTGCTGCCCCATGGCGCCGGCCCCGAACAGGAGCGCCCGGTCTCCCGGCGCGGGGCGCAGACGGTTCATCGCGTGGACCACGCAGGCGAGCGGCTCGATGAACGCGCCTTCGGCGAAGCTCATCCCGTCCGGCAGCCGGAACACGTTGCCGGCCGGCACCGCGACATACTCGGCCATCGCGCCGCCCCGCGTCACCCCGACGGCCTGCCAGTTCGCGCAATGGTTGCCGCGATGGGACAGGCAATACACGCACCGGCCGCAATGGATGTTCGGCTCCGCGGTGACGCAGTCGCCGATCGCGAAGCCGCTGACGCCTTCGCCGAGCCCGGCGATCGTGCCGGAGAACTCGTGCCCGGGAATGATCGGGTAGGGCGAAATATATTCCCCTTTATAAATGTGGACATCCGTCCCGCAAATGCCGGCGCGCTCGACCCGGATCAGCACTTCTCCGGGAGCGGGCTCGGGAACGGGCACTTCCCGGACGGCCGCGCTGCGGGGCCCTTCGATCACGCATGCCTTCATCGTGCTCATGGGAACAAAACCTCCGGTGCGTCATGTTGTACACTTCCCAATGTACACGATTCCGCGGCCGGCGGAAAGCCGATCGCCGCTCACCACTCCGCTTTCCCGCGATACCGGAAAAACCCCCCGTTCGGGCCGTCGGTATCGATCGTCGCGAGCCAGACCGCCGTGTCCGCGCCTTCCTCCGCCGACAGCGGCGCGTCCGGCCCGCCCATGTCCGTCCGCACGCTGCCGGGACAGACCGCGTTGATCTTGATGTCCCGGCCGTCGACTTCCCGCGCGGCCAGGCCGGTGAGATAGTTGAGCAGCGATTTGGAGAGGCGGTAGGCGCCCGATTGCCCCTTCAGTTCCGGCAGCAGCTCGAACGCCTGGTATGTCCCGAGCCCGGACGAGACGTTGACGATCCGCCCGTACCGGTGCTTCCGCATCAGCGGCACGGCGGCCTGGATCAGGCGCAGCGGACCGAAGAAATTCGTCTCGAGCGTCTGCCGCACGACGGATTCTCCGACCTCCAGCACCGACACGCCCCGGTCCAAAATGATTCCCGCGTTGTTGACCAGCACATCGAGGCGGCCGTACTTCCCCCTCACGCGCTCCATCAATGCGTCGATGCTGTCCCGGCTGCTGACGTCCAACACTTCCGGCCGGACGGCCGCCCCTTCCCTGGCCAGCTGCTCGGCGGCGGCCCGCCCCTTCGCCTCGTCCCGGCATCCGATCAGCACCGTCAGGCCCATCCGTGACAATTGCCGCGCGATTTCCCTTCCGATCCCCCGGTTGCCTCCCGTGACCAGCGCGACGCGGGAAGCGGGCGGCGGCGTTTCGGGTTGTCCGTTCGGTCGGTCGTGATTTACCATCAGGATCGCTCCTTTCGCGCGGCAGTCATGAGCCGCTCGGTTTTCTCTCAGATAATGATTTTCCTTTTCTGGAATTGATTAAAATTAAACGGCGTCATCCCGCTTCTGTCAAGCGGTCCGCTCCGACACCACGGTGAATCTGGCGTTGAGATGGCGCGGCCGCTCGATTTCGTCCACGACGGCGACGGCGTAGTCTTCATAGCTGACATAGCTTTCACCCGCGGAATTGAACAGCAGCCGGTCCGTGCCGGTCCGGTACTTGCCCGTTCTTTCGCCGGGCTCCAGCCGGGCCGACGGGCTGACGAACGTCCACGAAATGCCTTCCGTCCCGCGCAGAATGCGCAAATTCTCCGCCTGATGGCGCGCGGTCTCCAGATACTCCCGCGGAAAATCGGGGGTGTCGAGCAGCCGCGTCGTCATCGCGTCGTCGACGTACAGGCTGCCCGCCCCGCCGACCACGATCAGCCGTGTTCGCGGCGCGCCCCGCAGCGCGCGGATCAGCGCGTTGCCCGCCTCCACATGCAGATGCTCCTGCCCGGGCGGCGCGCCGAACGCGTTGACGACCGCGTCGAACGGCGCGAGATCTTCCGCGGTCAGGGCGAACAGATCCTTCTCCAGCACCTTGAGCCGGCTGTCCGTCAGCCGCTTCCGGTCGCGGACGATCGCCGTGACGTCATGTCCCCGATCCGCCGCCTCCCCGGCGATCCGCGAACCGGCTTTGCCGCTTGCTCCGATGACGCCGATTCTCACAGTTCGACAACCTCCCCGCTGTTCAGCATATCCACCCGAACGCCTTCCGCCTCGGCCGCGGCCGCGGCCAGCCTGCCCGGGATGTCCGGCGTCTCCCGGTAGACGGGCGGATGATGGATCGTCCGCCAGTGGATCGGCACCAGCCTTGCGGCGTTCAGCACCCGGGCCGCCGCCACCGCCTGTTCTGGCGTCAGGCTGATCGGCTGTCCGCTCGGCGCAAGGCCGGGCAGTTCCACCACCGCTCCGTTCACCGGCAGCAATACGGCGTCGAACGGTCCGTGCGCCCGGGCCATCTTCCACCAGTATCCGTGCCACAGCGTGTCTCCGGCGTGCAGGACCGTCCGCTTCCCGTCGGTGACGACCCACGACACCTGGGGATCGCCCACGCCGTCCACGGACCAGGACGCCGTCACCCTGAACGGTCCCGCCTCGACCGTCTCGCCGATCGCCACCCCGCGAACATTCGCGAGCGGCGTCGCGGCCGCGTGTCCGACGGACTCGGCCGGCATGTACACCGGAACGTCGGCGCCGCAGAACGCCGCAATCGCCCGCGGATCGAAATGATCGTCGTGATGATGGGTCACGAACACGGCCCGGACGGTTCCGAACGCCGATAGCGGCGGCAGCGGTTCATGCGGCCGGCCGAATTTCTCCGGAAAATGAACCAGCGGGTCGATCGCGATGGCCTCGCCTCCGGACTCGATGCGGGCGCCGGCCCAGGGCAGTTTCCGAATGTTCATCGTTGTGCCTCCCTCCATTCTAACCATCTAAATCGGTTTACACCCATTATAATAACCAGGTTGAACATAACTTGTAAAGTGCATTTTTGTCGGTTAGAATTGTGGTGTGGACAAAGGAGGCGGCAACGCATGGAGCGGGAATTCGTTTTCATCGGCAATGATTTCGTTGTCGATTTCGTGAATACGAGGATCTGTGTCCGGGGCGCGCGCGTCGAGCTGCTGAACGGGCTGGAGGATGTGGCGGTCTGGCTGGAACGGGCCGGCAAGGCGTCGGCGCTGACGGAGGGGATCGGCGGACTTTCGGACGGGGAGAAGCGGGGTCTTTTTTCACGGATCATGGATCTGCGGAACCGGCTGGAGGAAGCGTTCGCTTCGGTCGCGGCGGGCAGGGGGATTCCCGACGGATTCCTTGATGAGCTGAACGAACGGCTCGCGGAGGCTTCGGGGCATGACCGGATCGTCGTCCGCGGGTCGGGCCTGGCGGTGGAACGGCGGTATTCGGCCGCGAATCTGCACGCCCTGTTCCACGAAGAGGCCGCCCGGTTCATCGCTTCGATGGAGCCGGAGCGGCTGAAGGCGTGCGAGAACCGGTCGTGCATCCTGTACTTCTATGACACGAGCCGCAACCGGCAGCGGCGCTGGTGCAGCATGGAGGCGTGCGGCAACCGCGTGAAGGTGAACCGGCATTATCATCGCAAGAAGGCGTCGCAATGACGAAAACCCCCGCCCGAATGCCGGGCGAGGGCTTGCTTGCGTCTGCGGGAAACTTCAGTTCTCGAAGTTGAACAGCGGCGTGGACAGATAGCGTTCGCCGTTCGACGGCACGACCGCGACGACACGCTTGCCTGCGCCGAGCTCCTTCGCCACCTTCAGCGCGGCGAAGATCGCGGCGCCGGACGAAATGCCGCACAGGATGCCTTCTTCCTTCGCGGCGCGGCGGGCCGTCTCGAACGCTTCCTCGTTCTCGACCGTGATGACGCCGTCGTAGATCTCGCGGTTCAGGATGTCCGGGATGAAGTTCGCGCCGATGCCCTGAATCTTGTGCGGGCCGGGCTTGCCGCCGGAGAGCAGCGGGGATGCCGCCGGCTCAACCGCATAGATCTTGATGTGCGGGAAATGCTGGCGCAGCACTTCGCCGGCGCCGGAGATCGTGCCGCCCGTGCCGACGCCCGCAACGAAGGCGTCCAGCTTGCCGTCCAGCGAGTTGATCGCTTCGACGATTTCCGGACCGGTCGTCTCGCGGTGGATCTTGACGTTCGCCGGGTTCTTGAATTGCTGCGGCATGAACCAGCCCGGGTTTTGGGCGAGCAGCTCTTCCGCCTTGCGGACGGCGCCGTTCATGCCCTCCGAGCCGGGGGTCAGCACCAGTTCCGCGCCGTAAGCACGCAGCAGGTTGCGGCGCTCGATGCTCATCGTCTCCGGCATGACGAGGACCGCGCGATATCCCTTCGCGGCGGCGACCATCGCCAGGCCGATCCCGGTGTTGCCGCTCGTCGGCTCGACGATCGTGTCGCCCGGCTTGATGCGGCCTTCCTTCTCCGCTTCCTCGATCATGCTGATCGCGATCCGGTCCTTGACGCTTGCGCCCGGGTTTTGATACTCCAGCTTCACGTAGATCTCGGCGCTGCCTTCCGGAACGAGCCGGTTCAAACGCACAAGCGGTGTATCCCCGATCAGTTCGGTGACATTGTTTACAATTTTCGGCATGAATACGAAACCTCCTTTATTTCCGACCGATTTAGTAGGCTTTGGTTTCTTCCATCTTAACAACGACCCGCAGCAATTGTCAATAGCCAGTTTCTCGGCGGATGGTTTCGATTCTGCCTGCGCCTTCCGCCAGTTCATCGTCCAGCACCCGGGCCCCGTATTTCTCAAGCAGCGCATCCTCGACTTCCCGCAGCGACGGCGCCAGCGCGAGACCGAGCTGCAGCCGCACCTGCTCCCGCAGCCGCCGGCTGTCCGGACGCTCTTCGACCTCGCGGTCCTCGAGGCGCACCACCGCCCAGCCGTCCGCGGTTTCGACGGGGCCGCCGATCCCGCCGGTCTCCAGCGAGACGAGCAGCTCCAGGATCCGCCCGTCGATGAAAGGATCGTCCGCCTCCACCATGCCGTAGAATCCGCCGTACTCCGCGGTATAGTCGTCAATGGAGTACATGAAGGCCTGCTCCTCGAACGGTTCGCCCGCTTTCAGCCGTTCCAGCACCGCCTCCGCCTCGTCCCGCTCCTCCGTCACGATCCAGGAGAACGTGAGCTTCACCCGCGGCTCGAGCAGTTCCGGATGCTGGCGTATGTAATCCTCCACTTCCTCATCCGTGACCAGAATCGGCCGGACCGCGATTTTCTCGAGCAGCAGCCGCTCCTCCGCGTCCGTCCGCACGTCTTCCGGGCTCATGCCGAGCTGCTCGCGCATCGCCTCGTAGAACGCTTCCTCGTCCCCGTAGCCTTCCATCAGCCGGGCCAATTCCTCTTCCAGCTCGCGCTCCGACACGGTGATGTCGTGGGCTTCCGATTCCAGCCGGATCGCCTCGCTCACCAGCATCCGGCGCAGGACGGAGGGACCGTGCTCCCGCATGAGCCGGGCCGCCAGCTCTCCCTCCGTGATCGTCCGCCCGCCGATCTCCGCGACCGGCCGGCTTTCCCGCCCTCCGGCGGTTCCGCCGTCTTCCGGGACATCCCGCGCGTCGTCGCCGTGCGCCTGCGGCCATTTCAGCGCCGCCAGCGCCCCGAGCGCGATCAGACAGACCGTCTGAAGGACGATGACCGCCTTCAGCAACCCTATCTTTCTCATCTTCAGGTCCGCCTTCTTCCGAAATTACGCATGCTTGCTTTTCGCCTGTTCCAGCAGCCACTCCAGCTCGCTCCGATTGAATGCGTACGCCGAATTGCAGAAATGGCAGGTCACTTCCGCCCGCCCGTCTTCCTCGATCAGCGCCTTGAGCTCCTCCTCGCCCATGCTCACCAGCGTTCTCTCCACCCGCTCGCGGGAGCATGTGCACCGGAACACGATCGGCAGGCTGCCCAGCAGTTGCACGTCTTCATCCGCCAAGTACCGCAGGATCGACTCCGGCGTCTCGCCCCGGTCCAGGAGGACCGTCAGGTGGGGCATGTCGCGCAGACGCCGCTCGAGCCGGTGGACCGCCTGCTCTTCCACGCCCGGCATGAGCTGCAGGATGAAGCCGCCGGCGTGCCGCACGCTCCCGTCGGGGTCGACCAGCACGCCGAGCCCGACCGCCGACGGCGTCTGCTCCGACGACGCGAAGTAATAGGTGAAGTCCTCGCCCAGCTCGCCCGATACGATCGGCACGCTGCCGCGATACGGCTCCTTGAGGCCGAGGTCCTTCACGACATAGAGGTATCCGCTCCTGCCGACGGCGCCGGCGACATCGAGCTTGCCCTGCGCGTTGGCGGGCAGATGCACGTGCGGATTGTCGACGTAGCCGCGCACCTCGCCCTTCGCGTTCGCGTCGACGACGATCTGGCCGAGCGGGCCGTCTCCCTTCACCTGCACGGTCAGCTTCTCCTCGCCCTTGAGCAGGGCGCCCATCATGGCGCCGGCCGTCGCCGCCCGGCCGAGCGCGGCCGTCGCCGTCGGATACGTGCCGTGGCGGCGCTGCAATTCGCCGGCGAGCCGGGTCGTCCGTGCCGCGATCGCGCGCAATCCCCCGCCCCACGCGATGCCGCGCACCAGCACGTCGTCCGCGCCGCGTGTATCGTTCATGAATCGACTCTCCCTCCGCCGTCTTCCTGATTCCGTTCGTAGATCAGCCTGAGCCCGTCCAGCGTCAGCAGCGGGTCGATCTTCTCGATCGTCTCGGTCTCGGGCACGATCAGCTCCGCCAGCCCCCCGGTCGCGATCGCCCGGGCGTTCGTGCGGCTCTCCGTCCGGATGCGCCGGACGATGCCGTCCACCTGGCCGGCGTAGCCGAACACCATCCCCGCCTGCATCGATGCGACCGAGTTGCGCCCGATGACGCTGCGCGGGCGGGCCAGCTCGATGCGCGGCAGCTTCGCCGCCCGCTGGTAGAGCGCCTCGGCCGAGATCGCGAGGCCCGGCACGATCGCGCCGCCGATGTAAGAGCCGCCGGCGTCGATGTAGTCGAAGGTGGTCGCCGTGCCGAAGTCGACGACGATGACCGGCGCGCCGTACTTCTCGATCGCGGCGACCGCGTTGACGATCCGGTCCGCGCCGACCTCGCGCGGGTTCTCGTAGCGGATGTTGAGCCCGGTCTTCACCCCGGGGCCGACGACGAGCGGGGGTTTCCGGAAATATTTCCGGCACAGCTCTTCCAGCGTCCGCATGAGCGGCGGCACGACCGAGGAGATGATGATCCCGTCGATCTCTTCCATCCGGAGCCCCGCATAGTGGAACAGATTGTACAGCATCATGCCGTATTCGTCGGCCGTCGCCGTCCGGTTCGTGCCGAGCCGCCAATGATGCAGCAGTTCCGGTCCCTGGTAAATGCCGAGCACCATGTTCGTGTTGCCCACATCCGCCGCGAGAATCATGCCGGTTCCCCTCCCGCCTTCTTGCCTCCGAGATCGAGGCTGATGTCGAGCGACTCGAAGGAGTAGGTCAGCGCGCCGACCGAGATGATGTCGACGCCGGTCGCCGCGATCTCCCGGATCGTGTCGAGCCTCACCCCGCCCGACGCCTCGATCTTGACATGCGGCGCGCGCTCCCGGATGAGCCGGACCGCCTCCGCCATCCGGGCGGGGGGCATGTTGTCGAGCATGATGATGTCGGCGCCGGCCTCAAGCGCCTCCGCGACCTGATCGAGCGTCTCCGTCTCCACCTCAATGGTCATCGTATGCGGAATGCGCGCCCTGGCCGCCGCGACCGCCGCGCGGATGCCGCCGGCTCCCTTGATGTGGTTGTCCTTGATCATCACCGCGTCGTAGAGGCCGAAGCGGTGATTTGCGCCGCCTCCCATGCGGACCGCGTATTTCTCGAGCAGCCGGTGGCCGGGCGTCGTCTTGCGTGTGTCGACGAGCCGGACCGGCAGCCCCTCGAGCGCGTCGACGAACTTGCGCGTCTTCGTCGCGATGCCCGACATCCGCTGCAGCAGATTGAGCGCCAGCCGTTCGCCCGTCAAAATGCTGTGGGTGCTGCCTTCGACTTCGGCGATGACCGTCCCCTTCGCGACCCGCTGCCCGTCCTCCGCAAGGGCGCGAAATGCGAGGCCCGGATCGACAACGTGGAACACGAGCCGCGCGACGGGCAGCCCGGCGAGCACGCCGTCCTCCTTCACATGAATGACGGCCCTGTGCCGGCTTCCCGCCGGAATCGTCGTCTCCGTCGTGATGTCGCCGTATCCGATATCTTCGTCCAGCCATCCGCGGATCATTCCCCGGATCGATTCATTGTAACGGTCCAGCTCAAACATCGTCGATCCGCTCCTCGTAGATCCCCCGCTCGCGGTGCAGGATGATGTGCTTGCGCCAGAGAGAATCGTCCCGTTCGGGGAAGTCTTCCCGGTAATGCGCGCCGCGGCTCTCCTCGCGGGCAAGCGCCGCCTGCGTCGTGAGGAGCGCGCAGGTGAGCAGGTTCGCGAACTCGAATTCCTCGCGCTTCGTCAGCACCGTCTGGAAAATGCCGAGCTGCCGCTTCAGCTCGAGCAGTCCCTTGTTCAGCCCGTTTGCGTTCCGCCGCAGTCCCGAGTAGCGCAGCATGATTTTCTGCAGCTTCAGCCGCTTCTCGATGACCGCCTGGGTGGACGGCTGGGTGCGCGGCTCGCCCCGCTCGTACCGCGGCGTTCCGGAGAGCGGCGGAAGCCCGCCGATCCGCTCCACGATGCGGCGGCCGAACACGATCGCCTCGGACAGCGAGTTGCTGGCCAGCCGGTTCGCGCCGTGCACGCCGGTCGACGAGCATTCGCCGCAGGCGAACAGGCGGCGGATGTTCGTCTCGCCGTACAGGTCGGTCTTCACGCCGCCCATCATGTAGTGGGCCGCCGGCGCGACCGGAATCCAGTCGCTTGTCAGGTCGAGGCCGTACTGCAGGCAAAACCGGTAGATGTTCGGGAACCGGCTGCGCACCAGCTCGGCCGATTCGTGCGTGATGTCGAGGTAGACGAACGTCGACTTCGTCCGCTCGATCTCGCTGACGATCGCGCGGGCGACGATGTCGCGCGGCGCCAGCTCCAGCTGCGGATGATACCGCGCCATGAACCGCTCGCCGCCGATGTTGCGCAGCACCGCGCCTTCGCCGCGCACCGCTTCCGAGATGAGGAACCGGGGAGCCCCCGGATAGCAGAGCGCCGTCGGATGGAACTGGACGAATTCCATGTCCCGGATCTCCGCGCCCGCGCGGTACGCCATCGCGATGCCGTCGCCGGTCGCGATCTCCGGGTTCGTCGTGTACCGGTACAGCTGGCCGGTGCCGCCGGTGCAGAGCACGGTCGCCTTGCCCCGCACGACGAGCCGCGAGCCGTCCGGCTTCTGCACGAGCGCGCCGTGGCATTCGCCGTCATGCGTGATCAGGTCGATCGCGAAGTGGTCGTCCCACACCTCGATGTTCGGGGTGGCCAGCGCCTTCTCCGACAGCGCGCGCACGATCTCGTAGCCCGTCGCGTCGCCGTTCGCGTGCAGGATGCGCCGCTGGCTGTGGGCGCCCTCCTTCGTCAGGGCGAACTCGCCGTTTTGCTCCTGGTCGAACTGCGCGCCCATCCGGATCAGATCGCGGACGCCGTCCGGTCCCTCGTGCACCAGCACGTTGACCGCCTCGTGCGAGCAGAGGCCCGCGCCCGCGATCAGCGTATCCTGCCGGTGGAGCGCCGGCGAATCCTCGTCGGAGATGACGGCGGCGATGCCGCCCTGCGCGTAGCGGGTATTGCTGTCCATCAGCGATTTCTTCGTGATCATCAGCACCGAGTGCCGCTCGCTCGCCTTGATGGCGGCAAAAAGACCGGCGATGCCGGCCCCGATCACAATGACGTCCTTCTCGACGACGGGCAGCCTGTCGGGCGCCTCGTCGGTCAGATATCGCGGAATCATGTCCGTTCCTCCGGTTGCCTTGAATCCATGGCCTGGGATGCAAGCAGGGGGTCATGCGAAGAAGCAGCGCATGCTACTTCACTTGCAGCATGCGCTCCAGGGACAGTCGCGCCTTGTCCGCGATGTGCGGCGGCACGTAGACTTGCGGATGCATGTTCTCGAGACATTTGACCAGCTTCTTCAGGTTGTTCACCTTCATGTTCGGGCAGACGAGATACTTCGACGCGAAGTGGAAGATCTTGTCCGGGCTGTCCTTGCGGAGCTGATAGCCGGTTCCGTCCTCCGTGCCGATGATGAACTCCTTGTGCTCCGACTCGCGGCAGAACTTGATGATTCCCGTCGTGCTGCCGACGAAGTCGGCCATCGCGACGACCTCCGGGCGGCATTCGGGATGGACGGCGACGATCGCGTTCGGATATTGCGCCTTCATCTCCTCGATGTCCTTCACCGTCAGCATGTCGTGCGTGTTGCAGTAGCCTTCCCAGATGATCATCTGCTTGTCGGTATGCTGCTGCACGTAATGGCCGAGGTTCTTGTCCGGCACCCAGATGACCTTGTCCGTCGGCACCGAATTGACCACCTTGATCGCGTTCGACGACGTGCAGCAGATGTCCGTCTCGGCCTTTACTTCGGCGGACGAGTTGATGTAGGTGACGACCGTCGCGTCCGGATGCTGCGCCTTCAGCTTGCGGAGGCCGTCCACGTTCACCATGTCCGCCATCGGGCAGCCCGCCCGCTCGTCGGGAATGAGCACCGTCTTGTCCGGCGCCAGAATCTTCGCGCTCTCGCCCATGAAATGGACGCCGCAGAACACGATCACGTCCGCGTCCGTCTGGGCCGCCTTCTGCGCCAGCAGAAACGAGTCTCCGCGGAAATCCGCCACTTCCTGGATCTCGTCGCGCTGATAATAGTGAGCCAGAATGATGGCGTTGCGTTCCTTCTTGAGCTGTTCAAGACGCTCGCGGAGTTCGCGGTTCTGCTCCGCCCTCCGCTCGAGCGCCAATGCCTCCATCATGGGTCGATCCTCTCCTTCAAAGCCGCGCGCAAAGACGCTGATGTGCATTCCGCCGGGCGCGCCTGACACCGCCGGCCGTTCCCGTGCCGAAGTTTGTGCATAATTTCACGAATTCGCCTGCGACGAAGCAGCATTCGTAGTGTGGCCTGACGGCCGCAAAACCATTTGATTATCACCTAATTTACACGCGGCACCATGCCGTGTCAACAAATCGTTCACAATTGATCCGGTGCAGGGTCGAATCCACGCAAATCGCCCCGGCGGCGGCCCGAACGGCCGCACCGGGGCGTAGTGGCGTGTCGCTCTGTCATGCGATCAAGCTGCTGCTTCCGGTCGCGTCAGCCGCGGCCTTCGCCGCTGCCGTCTCCCGGAGGCACCGGATCTTCGCCCGGTTCCTTCGTCTGGATCCGGACGCGCACGTTGCCCGGCGTGTCGATCGTCGGCTCGCCTCCGGACTCCTTCGGCCCGGAGCCGTCGCCCTCGCCGCCGCTGCCGCCCTGAGCGTCGCCGTCCAGCGAGCCGGTCTCGATCAGGCGCTTGATCTGCTCGAGCTCGAGCGTCTCGACTTCGAGCAGCGTCTCGGCGATCAGCTTCACTTCCCGCGACTTGGCGGTGAGCAGCTCCTTCGCGCGCGTGTAGCATTCATTGATGATGCGTTGCATCTCCTGGTCGATCTCGTAGGCGATCGCGTCGGAGTAGTTCTGCTCGTGGCCGAGATCGCGGCCGAGGAACACCTGGCCCTGCGAGTTGCCGAACTGCATCGGCCCGAGCTTCTCGCTCATGCCGTATTCCATGATCATGCTGCGCACGATCGACGTCGCCTGCTTGAAGTCGCTGTAGGCGCCGGTGCCGATCTCGCCGATGAACAGCTCTTCCGCGACCCGGCCGCCGAGCAGCCCGGTCACCTTGTCGAGCAGCTCCTGCTTCGTGACGAGCATCCGGTCTTCCTTCGGCAGCATGATGACGTAGCCGCCTGCCCGTCCGCGCGGAATGATCGTCACCTTGTGGACCATGTCCGCGTGCTCCAGGAAATAGCCGATGACCGTATGACCCGCCTCGTGATAGGCGACGATCCGCTTCTCGCGGTCGCTGATCACGCGGCTCCGCTTCTCGGTGCCGACAATGACGCGGTCGATCGCCTCGTCCACTTCGGTCATCGAGATCTCGCGCTTGTTCCGGCGGGCCGCCAGCAGCGCCGCCTCGTTCAGCAGGTTCTCCAGGTCGGCGCCGGTGAAGCCGGTCGTCCGCTTCGCGATCGTCTCGAGCTTGACGTCCTTCGCCAGCGGCTTGTTGCGGGCGTGCACCTTGAGCACCGCCTCGCGGCCCTTCACGTCCGGACGGTCGACCGTGATCTGGCGGTCGAAGCGGCCCGGGCGCAGCAGCGCCGGGTCGAGGATGTCCGGACGGTTCGTCGCGGCGATGATGATGATGCCTTCATTCGCCCCGAAGCCGTCCATCTCGACGAGCAACTGGTTGAGCGTCTGCTCGCGTTCGTCATGCCCGCCGCCCAGACCGGCGCCCCGCTGCCGGCCGACGGCGTCGATTTCGTCAATGAAGATGATGCAGGGCGAGTTCTTCTTCGCGTTCTCGAACAGGTCCCGGACGCGGGACGCGCCGACGCCGACGAACATCTCGACGAAGTCGGAGCCGGAAATGCTGAAGAACGGCACGCCCGCTTCGCCCGCCACCGCGCGCGCGAGCAGCGTTTTGCCGGTACCGGGCGGCCCGACGAGCAGCACGCCCTTCGGAATGCGCGCGCCGACCGCGGCGAACTTGCGCGGATCCTTCAGGAATTCGACGACCTCGACCAGTTCCTGCTTCTCCTCGTCGGCTCCCGCAACGTCCTCGAACGTCACCCGTTTCTTGTCTTCGTTGTACAGACGGGCGCGGCTCTTGCCGAAGTTCATCACCTTGCCGCCGCCGCCCTGCGCCTGGTTGATGAGGAAGAAGAACAGGATGAACATGATGACGAACGGGATGATGGAGGTAAGGAACGTCAGCCAGATGCTCTGGCCCTGCTGTTTTTCAATATATAATTTGAACCCGTTCCGTTCGGCGGCTTCCTTGATTTCCTGGATCGCGAACTCTTCGGCCGGCACCCGGGAATAGAACGCGTTCTGCTGCGTCCCGGCGGGAGGCACGCGGTATTTGCCCGTGGTGAGATACGACGCGCCTTCGTAACGGAGCGTCAGCTCCGCGACGTTGTTCTCGTCAATCAGCAGAAGCAGTTCGTCGTATGAGCGCCGGTCGGTTGTCTCGTTCTGGTTGCTGATGAAATGGACGATTCCGACGGTAACGAGAAAAATGATCAGATAAAATCCCGTATTCTTCAGGAACCGATTCATCCCCTACCTCCTCTCAAGGCGCTTAAACTATTTTATCATAGCACGTCTTGCCATCACAACACGACCCGTGAGGAGGAGCATGGCGCGGGGACGCCCCCGGATCGAAGCTCCGCCGACGGAACGTTCTCCGGCGTCATCGGTTGTAGACTTCCGGCTTCAGAATGCCGATGAACGGCAGATTGCGGTACTTCTCCGCGTAGTCGAGCCCGTAGCCGACGACGAACGCGTTCGGCAGCGTGTAGCCGACGTAGTCCGCCTCCAGTTCGACCGTCCGCCCCGAAGGCTTGTCAAACAGCGTGGCGATCGTGACGGACTTCGCGTTGCGCCGCTCGAGCACATCGACCAGATAGCTCAGGGTGAGACCGCTGTCGATGATGTCCTCGACGATGAGCACGTCGCGCCCTTCCACCGGCACGTCCAGATCCTTCACGATCTTGACGACGCCGGACGATTTCGTCGACGCGCCGTAGCTGGAGACGGCCATGAAATCGATCTCGAGCGGGATGTCCATCGCCTTCACCAGATCGGCCATGAAGATGAACGCGCCCTTCAGAATGCAGATGACCAGCGGGTTCCGGTCCCTGAAATCCCGGCTGAGCTGCGCGCCCATCTCCCGCACCTTCTGCCGGATCTGCTCTTCGTCATACAGAATTTCCTGAATGTCGTTCAGCAACGTCAAACCTCCAATGGTTCATCCTGCCACTCGATCCGCAGTATGCGCGTCGTCTCCCGCGTCACCGGCGCGTCCCCCGACCTCCGGACGCCGGCGATCCAGAGCAGCCGGCCCTCCGCGTCCAGCACCAGCGGAATCCGGTCCCGCCTCGATCGCGCAACCTTCCCGTCAACGAAAATATCTTGCACCTTTTTGGAGCCGTTTAAACCGGAAAGGCTCATCCGGTCGCCGGGCCTCCGGGAACGGACGCAAAGCGGATAAGCGACGGCGTCTTCATCGAACATCGCCGCGCGGGAGTCCGGTTCCGGCCCGGGGAGCGGCTGCCCCGCGTCTCGCCGGATGCGGCGGAAGACGAGCCGGCCGCCCGCTTCGGGCACCGCGAGCTCGCCGGTCTCCTCCGTCGCTGCGTACGCGAACCCGGCATCGCCTTCGGCCGCGCCGGCCTTCCTCCAATGCAGCGTGTCGTATTCCCGCAAGAAGCGGACGCCGCGGCCGGCCTCGATCACCGATGACGTCGGCGAGCCTGCCGCGGCGGCTTCCCGGATAGCGTCGATCCGTTCGAACGGGATGGTCCCTTTTTCCACCCCAAGATAGATTAATATTAGAGTAATCAATCTTCTTTGTAAAGCGACATGCAACCCGAGAAAAGCCTTGCGGTCCATGGCGAAGCCGCCCCGTTCCCGGCGCACCGACGCGGCCATCACCCGCTCCGTTTCCCGCGCGAGACAGTCGTCCTCCGCGCGGCTGATTTCGGCCAGCCGGACGAGGGAAGCGGAGATGTTCGGGTTGTACCGCTCCAGGAACGGCAGAATCTCCAGCCGCACGGCATTGCGGAAGTACACCGTCTTGCGGTTGCTGCTGTCTTCGCGCCAGTCGAGCCCCTCGCGCTCGCAATAGCGCAGAATCTCCTGCTTGGATATACGAAGCAGCGGCCGGATCAGTTCCACGTCTCCTTCCCGCCGCTTCACCGGCATGCCGGCGATGCCGGACGTGCCGGCTCCGCGAATGAGCCGCATCAGCACCGTCTCGGCCTGGTCGTCCGCATGGTGGGCCAGCGCGATCCGCGAGGCGCCGCGGCGCGCCGCCGCCTCGCGCAGGAACGCGTACCGCTTCTCCCGGGCCGCGGCCTGCGCGTTCATTCCCGTTTCTTCTATATATGTAGGAAGGTCGAGGCGAACCTCGTCGAGCGGCACGCCGAGCTCCGCGCAGAGCCGGCGCACGAACGCCGCCTCCCGCTCCGACTCCTCGCCGCGGAACCCGTGATTGACATGGGCCGCCGCGAGCGCAAAGCCGCATTCGCCGGACAGCCGCCGGAGCAGATGGAGCAGCGCCGTCGAATCCGGTCCCCCCGACACCGCGGCGAGGATCGTGTCGCCCGCGCGCCAGAGCCCTTCCCGCTCGGCCGTGAGCCGGACGCGCGCCTCAAGGTCCATCCGTACCGCCCCCATCAAGAAAAATGCGCACGGCAAACAAAACGGCTGGCGCCCCCTTCCCCCGGCGGCGTGACCGTTTTGCAATGACAGCCAACCCAAAAAAAGCATGCCGCCACGCGCCGGACATGCGTCACGACAGCCCGGCCGGCAGCACGCCTTCCGCCATCAGCCATACGATCGTCGCCGCCAGCGCGAGCATCGTGCAGGCGAACAGTCCGGCAACCCATCCGTTCGAAGACCGCTTCCGCGGGGGCGTCTTCACGCCCCCGCCGTACAGGATCCGCTGCCAGGCGGCCGCCGCTTCCCGCGCGGACGTAAATTCCCCGCGCAGCGCCTGCTTGAGCCAGCCGGCGAACGGCTTCAGCAGCGGATGGCCGTCCGTCAGCCGGATCAGCTCCGCCGGCGAGCGGTTCTGCGGCAGCAGCGTCTGCGAAAGCTGCAGCAGCCTGCGGCCTTCGAACAGATGAAGACACAGCACCGCGAACGAGAACAGATCGTAGCTCCCTTCGGCCGTGCGGCTTCCCGCGTTCCAGTACCCGCGGTCGTACAGCTCGGTGAACTGGCGGACGCCCTTGCCGAGCGCCGTCGCGCCGCCATAGTCGACGAGCTCCACGCGTCCGTATTCCCCGACCAGCACGTTCTCCCGCTTCAGGTCGCCGAACACGAAGCCCGCCTCGTGCAGCTCGGCCAGCTTGACGAGCAGATTGTACCCGACGAGCGGGAACCAGTCGGCCCCTTCGCGCTGCAAATAGTCGTGCAGCGCGCTGCCGCGCACATACCGCATGATGTAGAAGGGATGTTCCGCGCCGTCCGCATGGACGAAGTCGTCGACGGCCAGCAGGAACGGCTCCGCCCGCCGCCGCCGGGCCGCCAGGGCGCGCAGCGCGTTGATCTCGGACTGCAGATCCACCGCGTCACCGCCGACCTTCATCGCGTACAGGCGGCGGCCGTGTTCCACCAGGTAGACCCGGCCGTTCGCCCCTTCTCCGAGCAGGCGCTCGACCCGGTACCGGCCGCGTTTCCATTTGCCCGTGACGACCGTGCCGGGCGCCAGTCGAAGTTCAGACGACGTCTTCACCGATCATCCCGTCCGTTTCGCCTCTGATGGTTCTACCATAATCGCCCTGACGGAAAAAATCAATCACCTGCATCATCGCCGGTCCGGTCGGCGTCGTGCCGCGCATCGAAAGCCGCGTCAAAATGCGCTTCACGCCGGCGATGTTGTCCGTCCAGTCCAGATCGCAGACGCAGCCTTCGCCGTCTTCCGAATCGGGGAAATGGAACACGGCGATCTCGCTCCGCCCCGAGCGCGACTGGAGGCTGATCACAAGATCGCGGATCGCCTCCTCGACCGCCGCCAGCTTCGGCCGCATGCTCGCGCTCGCGTCGATGAGCAGCGCCACCTTGAGCGGCGACGATTCGCCGAGCTCGTCAATGACGCGCACGACTTCGCCGCGCCGCTCCGGAGGCAGCGCCTCCACCGACTCCGCGCCGAACACCTGCCGGAGCTCCCGGTTCACCGCCTGCTGGATCGTCGTCACGACCGTCTTGCGCGTCATCATCTGCACGGTCCGCGACAGCTCGCGCGTGTTCACGATCCGGCTCATGCCGCCTCCCGCGCGCGCGATCTCCTCGATCTCGACCTCCGCCGAGGAAATCGATTCGCCGCGTTCCACCACCCCGATCACATTGACCGTAATGCCTTCCGCCTTCGCATGGGCCGCCGCGACGACCGGGCTGATCCCGACGTTCGAGCAGCCGTCCGTGATGAGCAGCAATTGTCTCATGGCCGAAGCCCCTCCTTCAAATCTTCGAATCTCGCATCAGCGACGCTGTTACCAGCATGCCCGATGAAAGAGGAAGTCAAACTTCGGCCGGACGATTTTGCACCCCCACGGCAAAACGCATTCCCCCGCCTCAGCTTACCGTCCGCGGGCGCTCCAGCTTCGACAGCCCCGGCCAGCGGAACGTCGCCCATTCCGGCTGGTACCGCCTTACCCGGGCGACGACGATCGTCATGTCGTCGCGAATCTCATCCTGGCTGCTCCGCAGCACCGTGTCGAGCAGCTCCTCCGCCATCTCCTGCGGATCTTCCGATTTCAGCTCCTGGATGACCCGCTTCATCCAGATTTCCTTGTTTACCGCGTGGCCCGGCGCGTCGTACACGCCGTCGGTCATCATGATCAGCGTGTCGCCGGGATAGAGCTGCACGCGGACAAGATCGACGTCGATCTCCTGCAGGATGCCGATCGGCAGATTGCCGGCGGCGATCGGGATGACGTCGCCGCCGCGCTTGATGAAGCTCGGCGTGGAGCCGACCTTCAGGAATGTCGTCTTCGCCGTGTAGCGGTCGATGAGCGCCACGTCCACCGTCGCGAACATCTCGTCGGCCGAGCGGAGCAGCAGCACCGAATTGACCGACTGGATCGCGAGCTTCTCGTCCATGCCCGACTGCAGAAGCTGGTGCAGCATGTCCAGCGCCGAGCGGCTCTCGAGCCGCGCGCGTTCGCCGCCGCCCATGCCGTCGCTGACGGCGACCGCGAACTTGCCGTTGGCGAGCTCCACCATGCTGTAGCTGTCGCCCGACAGCAGCCCGCCGCCCTTCGCCGTGCCCGCGACGCCGGTATCCACCTCGTACGCCTTGGCCGACGCGAACGTGACGACCGTCGGCTCTCCGGCGCGCTCGGGCGGCCGCTCCGATTTCACCGCGATCGGCTCGCCGAGGATGTCGGTCAGGAGCGGGGCGATCATTTTCCGGCATTCGTCGAATCCCCGCGGGAACGTGTGCGCAATCTCGATCTCGACGTTGCCCTCCTCGAGGCTGATAATCTCGACGCTGCGGATCGACAGGCCGAGCCCCTCCACCGCTTCGCGAATCTGCTCCTCCTGCAGATGCATCTCCTGGCCTTCCCGCCGGATCTCCCGCGCCAAGTCCTGCATGATGCGCGAGACCCCGGCGAGCTGGTCGGCCACCAGCCGGCGCGACTCGCGGATGCGCTTCCGCCACAGCCGGTCGTGCTCGACCAGCTCGACCTGCTGCCGGAGCACGGCGAGCACCTGGTGCGGCTTCACGCATTGTTTCGTCCACGCCTCGGGCAGCTCCTCGCCGAGCCGCGGCCGCTCCCGCTCGACCGACGCCGTCATGTCCTTCATGAGCCGGTACGTCTGCTGGAACTTGCCTTCCCAGCATTGCCGCTGCCGGTAGCAGGTGGCGCAGACCGCCTCGGCCGCGGCGTTGACGAAATGGACCCGGTCCTGCTGCCGCCGCCCGAACGGCTCGATGTCGGCCGTCTCGCCGAAACTTTCCGCAAGCTGCCGGAACACCTCGGAGAATTGCGTCACCCTCTGCGCGGTCACGTCGCGGACCCTGCGGGCGTACTCGTGCTGCGAGCGCGCATGCTCGGCCGTACCCGGCACATAGCGGGCGATCGTCTTCAGCAGCGCGCGCGGCGTCATCAGAAACAGGAGCGCCGCGGCGACCGATTCCCACGTCGAGGCGAGCGCGCCCTCCGCTCCGCTTACATAGACGGACAAAATCGTCGAGCCGAGCAGCATGCCGAACGCCGCCGCCGGCTTGCCGCCCTCCCGGAGCAGGCCGGCCAGCAGCCCGGCGAACGCGAGCAGGCTCATCTGCAGCACGGCGCCGAAATCGGCCAGGCTCAGGATGAGGCCGGCGATCACGCCGACCGACGCGCCGAGCAGGGCGCCGCCGGCCAGCGCGAACAGAAGCAGCACATAGCGCGACAGGATGTGCGTGATCTCCATGCCGTATATCGTCCAGCCGGCCGCGCCGGTCATGATCGAGGCGAGCAGGATCATCAGGCAGATGATCTCCTCGTTCCGGAGCAGCGCCGGCTTCTTCGTCAGCATCAGAACGGGTATGGCCTGGATGAAGACGAGGGTGAGCACGAATGCGAGGCCCGCCTCGACCCCGATCATCAGCAACTGGTAGCCGTCCAGTGTCTTCTCGATCACGACATCGAACAATTGCACGAGAAGCGCGGAAATAAACGCGAGCAGCGGCGCATAGGATATTTCAGCGCGCTCGTACGCCTCCATGCCGCGCGCAAGCAGGAAGAACACGGCGATCCCGGCCGCGGTTGTCCAGGCTTCAGGCGCTGCGGCAAGAAAGCTGCCGGCGATGAGCGCCAGCGCGGCGACGAAGGCCGCATCGCGGCGCAGGAACCAGATGACGGCGAAATACGCGACCGCGAACGGCGCGAGCGTGTCCAGGATGACGGCGCGGCCCAGCAGCAGCCCAAGGGCGGCGATCAGCAGCGTCCAGCGCCGCGACAGAAACAGTTGCGAGGCCGACGACGAGAGCTTGCGCCACCTTCGGCTCGCCCGCCATTTTCCGCTTTCGTGCCGGCCTTCCGCTCCGGGAAGCCGCACGACGTTCTGCTTGTCCATCATATCGGCACCACCCCTCCGAACAGGCTTGTCCGCCGTTTCCCCGGCGGACGCGAAGTGACTCCTATTATAGGCGGGGGGCATTCAGGAGTTTGTCACATTCGGTAGGCGGCGGGTGATTTTTTTCCGACAAGGGCGGCGGGCCGGCGGCAGGGCAGACGACAAAGGGCGAATGCAGATGGGATCTGCATTCGCCCTCATTCGGCGTTGGAACCGGGCCCGAAGGATTGGCAAAATCCGCGGAGCGCGGCGGCTCGTCTTCCGTCCGATCGTGGCTCCGCGTGCCGAACGCCTGCGGAAATTCCTGCCCGGGTGCCGGGTTCCGGCACCATCGGCGCCCGCTTGAATTCGCCCGGGTTCTTCCGGATGAGCGTCGTGATGCGGATCGCGTTTCCGGCCGGCGCGGAAGAGACGCCGAACGGTTTCGCAGCCGCCTGGATTTACGACACTTTATGGTACCCTGTAAACCGTCAAATCGGCATCAAAAAAGCGGAACCCGTCGGTTCCGCCTTGATTCGCTTCGTGGTTCGATCAGCCGCGTCTCGATCCGCGGCCGCCGCGCTTGCCTTCCGTGTTCCGCTTCAGGGAGGAGATCCGCTCCTCGCTGTCCCGCAGGAACCGGGACATCTTCTCTTCGAAGGACATTCTGCCGGGAGCCGATTTGAATCCGCCGCGTCCGCCCGGTCTGCGGTCGCCGCCGGGCCGGCCTTGCCGGTCGCTGCGCTGCGGAGGAACATACCCTTCCGGACGATCGATCGCCTGCTTGATCGACAGACCGATCTTGCCGTCCTTGTCGACGTGGATGACCTTGACCGTGACGATGTCGTCGATCTTCAGGTGGTCGTTCACGTCCTTGACGTAGTGGTCGGCAATTTCGGAGATGTGCACGAGCCCCGTGACACCGTCCGCCAGGTCGACGAAGGCCCCGAAATGCGTGATGCCCGTCACCCTGCCCTCCAACTTGGCTCCCACTTCAATTGCCATGAATGAAATTGGCCTCCCTAAAATGATGGATCATAGAAGAACATCATCCATACGCACGGGGCACGGCATATTCGGGCTCCTGCGAAAGACTGTTCTATCCGTGATTATACCCGAACGCCGAAGGCAAGACAACAGAGCACACGCGGATCAATTGCCGCTCTCCGTCACCTGGATCGGCTGTTCTCCGGGCATGGTGAGGCCGTTCTTGCGGGCGAGTTCCTTGATATATTCCGGATTGCCCAGCCGCTCGATCTCGAACTCGAGTTCGGCCTGGCGTTCTTCCGCCGCGGCGACCTTCTCCTGCAGCGACTTCAGCGCCTGCAGGGTCTCCGCGCGGGCTTCCAGTTGCTGGACGGATGTATAGACCGCCCATCCCATGAACGTGGCGACGATCAGGAACCAGATCCTGAGCCGGCGCTTCATGCCCGTTCGGGAGGCAGTAGGTTGTCGGGCATCCGCCACTTGCCGTACCTCCTAGGACCGTCTGTTCTTCCCGCGATGCATCATGGCAGCCAATCGCTCCATCAGCGGCGAAAGTCCCGCCGCCTTCGCCCACGCCGCGGCCTTCTTCCGGACCGGAAGCCACAGGGGCCGCGCGAGACGGGCGAACAAGCCAAGGATCGGGCTTAATAATTGTACCACAAATCGGACGAGTGCAATAGAGGCTCTGCAGACTAGTCGAAACAGCCCAATGGCCAGCGCCGCGAGCCGGAGGACGGGCCGGACGACGAGCGCATCGGCGGCGCGTACGGCGAAGCGGAAGACGCTCCGGACGGCCGCGGCGAGCAGCCGGTACAGCCGGATGACCGGATCGCTCAGCAGCCAGAAATAGAACGCCAGCCCGATGAAAAATCCGAGGAAAACGGGCAGCCGCACCTCGCCTTCGTTGACTTCGAGCAGCACGCGGAACACGACCAGCGCGGCCAGCAGCCAGTACAGGAGGTCGAACACCGGAATCCAGACCCGGCCGGCGTTCAGCTCGCGGGCCGCGACCCGGTAGCCGTCGAACACCGCGCCCATGCCGATGCCGGCCAGTGCCACGGAGGCGATCGTCAGAAACTGGACCTGCAGGCTCACTTGAACAACTTCCCGAAGAAACCTCTGGATTTCTCGGCGGCGGCGCCGTCCAGGTAGGCGACCGTATGGATCGCGCCCTCGATGGCGACGAGTCCCTGCTCGAGGCTGAGATGCTTCATGTGCAGGTTCTGGCCGCGCACGGTCAGAAAGCCGAACTCGGTATCCAGCAGGAACTCCTCGCTGTCGAAGCTCTCCACGTTCCGGATGCCCGTGATCTCCAGCACCTTGCGGTTCAGCATCCTGATTTCCTGGCGTTTCGCCTTCGACTGTTCCATCATCATGGCCTGGCCTCCTCCCTTACACCACCATGGATATGGGAGAAGGACAAGTTTTAGAACCGGCCGGCGCGCGATTCTCCGGCCCCAAGTGATGAAGGCCGCCTCCCGCGCCGCTTGCCTCGGCGCCGGAGACGGCCTCGTCTTCGCTCAAGCCTGATGCCCTTCCTCTTCGTCTTCCCGGTGAAACTCCTCGCGAATCACGGTGTAGAGACCGGCGGCTTCGTCCTTGCGGGTCGTCTCGGCCAGCCGCTCGACCCGGACCGTCACCGTCTTCTGGCCGAACCGGATCGTCAGCTCGTCGCCGACCTTGACCGTGGCGCCCGGTTTCGCCTCGCGGCCGTTGATCCAGACGCGCCCCTGTTCGGAGACGTCCTTCGCCACCGTCCGCCGCTTGATGAGCCGGGATACTTTGAGGAATTTGTCCAGCCTCATGCCATTACTTTACGGCTTCTTTCAGCTTGTTGCCCGCCTTGAACGCCGGGACTTTCGATGCAGGGATGTCGATCGTCTTGCCCGTTTGCGGGTTGCGGCCCTTGCGGCCGTTGCGCTTGCGCGTCTCGAACGTGCCGAAGCCGATCAGTTGAACCTTGTCGCCGGATTGCAGCGCGGCCGTCACTTCGCCGAGAAAACCGTTCAGCACCGTCTCGACGTCACGCTTCGAGAGCCCGCTCTTTGCCGCAATGTTGTTGATGAGATCCGTCTTGTTCATCTGCTCACAGCCTCCTGATTTCCATCATCTTTTATAGTGTCCGCAGTGTCCGCGCGGAAGCCGTTCGGCCGCTCCGCGGCGGCATTGCAAGCATCCGCATCTTCTATTCTTTCCGGGAACGGGAAAATCCTGCCGGTCCGCGCTAAATTTTTCGATTTATCAGGGAAAACGCGGGAAAACGTCGAAAAGTCCTAGTTCTTCTGTTTCGCTTCTTTCCACCAGAGATCCATTTCTTCCAGATTTGTCTGGTCGAAAGTCTTGCCTTGCTTCTTGAGCTGCTCCTCGATATAGGCGAACCGGCGGCTGAATTTCGCGTTCGTGCGGGCGAGCGCCTCCTCCGGATCGGCGCCGATGAACCGCGCGACGTTGACCGCGGCGAACAGCAGATCGCCGAGCTCGAGCGCCTGCGCATCCTTGTCTTTTCCGGACGAGACCGCTTCGCGCAGCTCCCGGAGCTCCTCGCCGACCTTGTCCAGCGCCGGACCGATCTCAGGCCAGTCGAACCCGACCTTGGCCGCCTTCTTCTGCAGCGCGTACGCCTTCATGAGCGCGGGCAGATCGCGCGGGATGCCGTCCAGCGCCGACGTCCGCTCGGGCAGGCCTTTCCGCCGCTTCTCCTCCGCTTTCATTTGTTCCCAATTGGCGAGCGCTTCATCCGCATTGCTCGCGCCGAGATCGCCGAACACGTGCGGGTGGCGGAACAGCAGCTTCTCGTTCAGCGACTGGATGACGTCGTAGATGTCGAACGTGCCGTTTTCCGCCTCCATCTGGCTGTGCAGCATCACCTGCAGCAGCACATCGCCGAACTCCTCCTGCATGCCGACGGGATCGTCGTTGTCGATGGCCTCGATCGCCTCGTACGTTTCCTCGATGAAATTTTTGCGTATGGACCGGTGCGTCTGCTCCCGATCCCACGGACAGCCTTCCGGACTGCGGAGGATCGCGACGATCTCGTGCAGCCGGTCGAACGAGCGGTTCAGCAGCATCGGATCGTCGGATTTCGGCACCCAGACCAGCGTCATGTTGCCGTATGCCTCCAGCCTGTCCAGCTCATGCAGCGGCACGGTCTCGATCCGCTCCTCGTCCGGAACGCCCAGCGCGTGCCCGACCGTCACCGGATGGTCGTCCGGATAGCGTTCCATCAGCGACAGCTTGACATCGGACGCGGTGAACCGGTCATACACCTGGGCGATGACGGTATGCAGCTCCGGCCGGAGCAGGCGAGGCTTCACATCCGCCGCGTCGAGCAACTGGAACCCTTCGATCGGATCGAAGCCGAGCCGGATGAACGCCTGGTCGATGAAGCTCTCGCCGCCGACGATCTCCAGCCCGACGCCGGCGCCCTCGCACCGTTCGGCGAGCAGCCTGACCGTACGTTCGGCCACCATCGGATGCCCCGGGACCGCATAGAGGATCGGCTCGCCGTCCGCCTGCGCCAGACGGATCAACTCGTCCGCGATCCGCTCGTACACGTCCGGGAACGAGTCTGATTGCTCGTAGATGCGGTCGAACGACGCGAATTCCAGCCCTTGCTCCGCGAGTTTCCGGACCGCCGGATGGCTTGCCGTCCGCACGTATCGCCGCTTCGTCTCCTGCAGCCGCCGCCAGACGCCCAGCGTGATATGGTCTTCCCCGCCGGATCCGAGTCCGGCGACGATGATGGTCGATGACATCGCGTCCGTGCATCCTCCTTCCGCCGCGGCCCGCCGGGCCGTCGTTCTCCATTATAACCCATTCGCGCGGGATTTGCTTCCGCCCCCGCAAACAAAGTAAAGCTCCCCCTGGCGCCCGTGCCGCCCGGGGAAGCTTGCCCGCTTCAGGGTTGCCCGCTCATTGCTCCATTTGTTTCGCCAGAAAACCGGCGGCCGTCTCCGCCATTTTCGCTTCCATCTGCCCCATCTTCACGCCTTCGTCCTTGCTGACGAGCACGACGGCTCCGATCGGATCGCCGCCGGCGATGATCGGCGCGGCCGCAATCGAGCTGAACTGGTCCTCCGTGTCCTTGACCAGCTCGAACCGGCCGCCGTTCGGCTCGAGGACGGCCTTCCGGTTCTCCATGCTCTGCTCGAGCAGCGAGCCGACCGGCTTGTCCAGAAACTCCTTCTTCGAGGCGCCGGCCACGGCGATGATCGTATCGCGGTCGCAGATCAAGGCGATATGTCCCGTGCTCTCATACAGCGATTCGGCGTATTCCTTGGCGAAGTCGCCGAGCTCCCCGATCGGGGAATATTTCTTCAGGATGACTTCGCCATCGCGGTCAACGAAGATCTCCAGCGGGTCGCCTTCCCGAATCCTCAGCGTGCGGCGGATTTCCTTCGGAATCACGACGCGGCCGAGGTCATCGATCCGGCGGACGATACCTGTTGCTTTCATGTCTGGATGCCCCACTTTCGCTCTGGATTTTGGTTTCGGCAGAAACTGACGGAGACAAACGGGACGTAAGACCCTGGCTTATTCGACGCCGCCCGCCGGGCCGGCGAAGCCCCCGCGAGCGGCATTGGTGTGCGCCAGAAGCGATCTGCCCATAGTATTCAACTGCTCCCAGAACCTTATGCGCTCGCCCGGATCGTCCTTCTTCCGCCAGCGGCGCGGCGCCGGGGAACGGCGCCAGCAATTCCCTGAACGGGCACGTTCCGGATCCCGCGCGCGCAAAAGCCGCCCGTTCGCCGGCGGGGGGCTGGCCCGCCGGCACACAGGCGGCTTGCGAGGCTGCGGCGCGCGGAGGAGGCCATGCCAGCCTCCCGGCGCGGCGCGCTTCGCCGGGCGGGGGGCTGGCCCGCCCATGAAGCGAAATGCACGCCGCGCGGCACGCGCCGCGGCTGGTATGGATGCTACTTCATTTCGGCCTGACGGTTCTTGCCCGACAGCGCGCGCAGCGCGGCCCACAGGACGGCCGCCATGACAACGGCGCCGATCAGGCCGGCGAGCCCGACCCGCACGGCTTCCCAGGGAATGCCGGCCACTTCATAGTCCGGCATCGGCGAGAGCGCGTGGATGGCCGCCTCCCGATCGACGAACCCGAGATCTTCGGCAACGCGCTCGAGCCCGTCGGGGCTGCCCGATGCCCACGGAGACATCAATCCCGCGGCGGCCAGCGTCAGCAGGGCCAGCACCGTCCATTTGCGCCGGCTGCCCGTCAGCCGGTATTCGCCGCGTTCATCGTTCCGTCCGTTCATGCGTGAGCACCCGCCTTCGCCAACGAGCCGCTGCGCTCCGTCAGGTACTGGACGACCGCCATCGCGATCAGGCCTTCGCCGATGCCGATGAGCGCGTGCCAGCCGAACATCGCGGGCAGCACGGCGCCGAACGGCGCGGCGCCGGACAGCGCGAGCAGCAGCGCGACGCCGCCGGATGCCGCGACAATGGACACCCACGAAGCGGCGAACGCCGAGACGGCCCGCAGCCGTGCGCCGAGCAGCCGGAGCAGGGCCTGATGGACGCCGTGGCCGACGAACGAGCCGATGAAGGCCGTGCACAGGATATTCGCGCCGAGCGCGGTGATGCCTCCGTCATGGAACAGCACCGCCTGGATGATCAGCACGGTCGACATGATGATGGCGGCCGCCCACGGCCCGAACAGCATGGCCGCCAGCGCGGCGCCGAGGAAATGCCCCGAAGTCGCGCCCGCAATCGGGAAGTTGAGCATCTGCGCCGCGAAAATGAACGCGCCGGTCAGCGCCGCGGCAGGCGCCTGCGAAGACGTCAGCTCCATGCGCGTCCTGCGCAGCGCATAGGCGGCCGCCGCCGCTCCGGCCGCCGTCGTCGTCAGACAAACTTGCACGCTCAAATATCCGTCCGGTATATGCATGTTGCATGCCTCCTTGTGTGGTTTCGCCCGGCAGATCGGGGCATCATACCGTCAAATGCCGGTGCACGACGTCGTCGGTCAGTTCGGACGCTTCCCCCTGCCAGACGATCGAGCCCCGGTCCATCATGTAGAAATAGTCGCCGACGTCGCGCACGAACTCGAGATCCTGCTCCGCCAGCAAAATCGCCGTGCGTCCCTCGCGCTTGATGTCGCGGATGACGTCGCGGATCTCGTCGACGATGTTCGGCTGGATCCCTTCGCACGGCTCGTCGAGCAGGAGCAGCTCCGGCCGCGACGCCAGCGCCCGCGCGAACGCGAGCTGCTGCTGCTGGCCGCCGCTCAGGTCGCCGCCGCGCCGTCCGTACAGCGAGGGCAACGCCGGGAACCGCGCGATCGCTTCCTCCGGCACCGCCTTGAGCCGGCCGCCCGAAGCCTCGAGACCCAGCACCAGATTGTCGTACACCGAGAGCAGCGGAAAGATCTCCCGGCCCTGCGGCACGTAGCCGATGCCGCGCCGGGCGCGGATGCCCGGCGCCCGGCCGGTCAGATCCTCGCCCTTGAACGAGACGCTGCCCTTGCGCGCCTTCAGCACGCCCATGATCCCCTTCATGAGCGTCGTCTTGCCGACGCCGTTGCGGCCCAGCAGGCAGACGACCTGGCCCGGCTTCACGTCCAGCGACACCCCGCGCAGGATGACGGTGCCGCCGTATCCCGTCTCAAGCTGTCGAACGGTCAGCATCGGCATCCCGCCTTCGTCCGAGGTATACTTCCATCACGCGCTCGTCGCGCTGCACATCGTCCACGGAGCCTTCGGCGAGCAGCTTCCCTTCGTGCATGACCGTGACCGTGCTCGCGAAGTTGCGCACGAACTCCATGTCGTGCTCGACGACGACGACCGACTGTTTTCGCGCGATCTCGCGCAGCAGGATGCCCGTCTTCTCCGTCTCCCGGTCGGTCATGCCCGCCGCCGGCTCGTCGAGCAGCAGCACCTCCGGCTCCTGCATGAGCATCATGCCGATCTCGAGCCACTGCTTCTCGCCGTGGGAGAGGCTGCCGGCCTTCCAGCCCGCCTTCGCCTCCAGACCGATCATCTTGAGCTGCGCGATGATGCGGTCCTCGTCCTCCGACGTCATCTTCGCCGTCAGCGTCGCAAACACGCCCCTGTCCTGGCGCATCGCGATCTCGAGATGCTCGCGCACCGTCAGCGACGGAAAGATCGACGGCGCCTGGAATTTCCGCCCGACGCCGAGCTTCGCGATCTGATGCTCCCGCCGCTTCGTCAGGTCGACTTCCCCCCGGAACAGGACGCGGCCCGACGCCGGCTTCACCTTGCCGCAGATGACGTCCAGCAGCGTCGTCTTGCCCGCGCCGTTCGGACCGATCAGGAAGCGCAGCTCGCCCTGCCGCAGCGTGAAGTTCATGCCCTGAAGCGCCTTGAATCCGTCGAAATCGACGACGACCGACTCACACCGGAGAATGTCGGACGCCTTCCGCGCCCGCGGATTCTGCGCCGGCAACATTTCGAGATCCGTCCGCGTCTCCAACTCCATCGCGCTCATCGGTTTTTTCCCTCCTTCTCCTCATCGCCGCCGGCAGGTCGACCAGCCCGGCCAGCCCGCGCGGCATGAAAATGACCACCGCAACAAACAACAGCCCGATCAACAGCGTCCACACTTCGGGGTACGATTCGCTGAGCACGCTCTTCGCGCCGTTCATCAGAATCGCGCCGATCACCGCGCCGATGAGCGTGCCGCGGCCGCCGATCGCCACCCACAGCACCATTTCGATGGACGGCACGATGCCCATCATTGACGGGGAAATGATGCCGACGTGCAGCACGAACAGCATGCCCGCCAGCCCCGCCAGCCCGGCGGAGATGCAGAACGCGGTCACCTGGTAGAGGGACGGGTCGTAGCCGATGAACCGCGCCCGGTTCTCCCCGTCGCGGATGGCCCGCAGCACGCGCCCGAACCGGCTTCCCGTCAGGTACCGGCAGAGGGCGAACGCCGCGAACAGCGCGACGGCCGTCGCCAGATACAGCCCCACCTTCACCTGCGGATCGGCGATCCGGAATCCGAACAGCGTGCTGTAGCCGGTGATGCCGTTCGTTCCGCCCGTGTAGGCCTGCTGCCCGACGAACAGCGTCGTCGTGATGATGACGAGCGCCTGCGTCAGAATGGTGAAATAGACGCCCTTGATCCGGTTGCGGAACGTGAACCAGCCGAGGAGCAGGGCGAGGAGCATCGGCAGCAGCAGGCCGGCTGCGATCGCGAAGGCTGGCGACGCGAACGGCTTCCAGAACCAGGGCAGCTTCGACAGCCCGCTCCAGCTCATGAAGTCCGGCAGCTTCCCGCCGGCGGCGACCAGCTTCAGATGCATCGCCATCGCGTAGGCGCCCAGACCGAAGAAGACGCCGTGGCCGAGGCTCAGGATACCGGTATATCCCCAAATGAGATCGAGCCCGAGCGCCACGATGGCGAGCGCGAGGAACTTCGCCAGCAGATTCAGGCGGAAGTCGTTCAGATAGAGCGGCGCGCACAGCAGCGCGGACGCGGCGGCCGCATAGCCGACGAGCAGCCAGATGCGCCGGGGTGTCCAATAGTGGGCAGGCATGACCTTCACCTCTCGAATCCGGTTTTGGGCCCGCGTCATGTATCGAGCGAACGCGTCCGCACGGCAATAATCCCCCGCGGTTTCCATTGCAGGAACAGAATGACGGCCAGGAAGACGAGCACTTTGCCGAGCGATGCGGTCGTCCAGAATTCGAACAGCGTGTTCGCCATGCCGATGCCGAGCGCGCCGAGCACGGAGCCGATCAGCTTGCCGACGCCGCCGAGCACGACGACCATGAACGCGTCAACGATGTAATAGGTGCCGATCGACGGGCCGATCGGGCCGATCAGCGTGAGCGCGCAGCCGGCGACGCCCGCGACGCCGGAGCCGATCGCGAAGGTGATCGCGTCGACGCGCCGGGTCGAGATGCCGAGGCAGGCCGCCATGTCGCGGTTCTGCATGACCGCCCGCATCCGCCGTCCTTCCGGCGAGCGGTAAATGTACACGTACATGAGGAGCAGCACGAGCGCGACCAGGGCGATGATGAACAGCCGTTTGTAGGGCAGCACGACGCCTTCCATGACCGCCCATCCTCCGTTCAGCCAGCCTGGACTCGTCACCGCAACGTTCGGGGCGCCGAATATCGAGCGGGCGACTTGCTGCAGCGCAAGACCCACCCCCCAGGTCGCCAGCAGACTGTCCAGCGGGCGGCCGTAGAGGAAGCGGATCAGCGACGACTCCAGGAGCAGTCCGAACAGGAAGCAAACCAGAAAACTGACCGGTATGGCGAGCACGAAATACCAGTCGAACATCTCCGGCGGCAGCGACGCGAGGAAAACGTTCTGCGTGACATATGCCGCATAGGCGCCGATCATGATCATTTCGCCATGCGCCATGTTGATGACGTTCATCAGCCCGAAGGTGATCGCAAGACCCAAGGCGATGAGCAGCAGGATCGAGCTCACGCTGATGCCGTTGAACAGTTGAAGCAGCATCACATCCATGTGGTTATCCCCTCCGGCCGTGAAGGAAGAGGAAGCGCCCGGTCTTGCCGGGCGCCCCTTCCAGGCTGCGGCCCGTGATTATTCGTCGGCCAGACCGGCCGCCCATTCGTAACCGGTCAGGTACGGATCGGGCTTCACGGGGCCGTCCGTCGCCCACAGTTCCTTGAACATGCCGTCCGCCTGCACTTCGCCGATGCGGACCGTCTTGTAGATGTGCTGGTTGTCGCCGTCGATCGTCACCTTCCCGCCCGGGGCATTGAACTCGATGCCCTTCGCCGCTTCGCGGACGGCGTCGACATCGGTCGTGCCGGCCTTCTCGACGGCCGCCGCCCACAGATACACCGCGATGTAGCCCGCTTCGATCGGGTCCGCGGTGACGCGGTCCGCGCCGTACTTCGCCTTGTAGGCCTCAACGAACGCCTTGTTCTCCGGCGTGTCCGTCGTCTGATAGTAGTTCCACGCGGCCAGGTGCCCCTCCAGCACGTCGGCGCCGATGCCGCGGATTTCTTCCTCGGCGATCGAGACGGACAGCGTCGTCAGATCCTTCGCCGTAATGCCGGCGTCTTTCAGTTGCTTGAAGAACGCCACATTGCTGTCGCCGTTCAGCGTGTTGTAGACGACGTCGGGTTTCGCCTGCTTGATCTTGCTGATGATCGTGCTATAGTCGGTATGGCCGAGCGGCGTATATTCTTCGCCGACAACTTCGCCGCCTTCGGCCGCCAGTTGCGCCTTGATGATTTTGTTCGCCGTGCGCGGGAACACGTAGTCGGAGCCGAGCAGGAAAAATTTCTTGCCGCGGTTCTCCAGCAGCCACGTGACCGACGGCACGATTTGCTGGTTCGTCGTCGCGCCGGTGTAGAAGATGTTCGGCGAAGCTTCCAGGCCCTCGTATTGCACGGGGTACCAGAGCAGGCCGTTCAGCTCTTCGAATACCGGCAGCATCGCCTTGCGGCTCGCCGAAGTCCAGCCGCCGAACACCGTCGCGACCTTGTCTTCGGAGATCAGCTTGCGCGCCTTCTCGGCGAACGTCGGCCAGTCGGAAGCGCCGTCTTCGATGATCGGCACGAGCTTCTTACCGAGCACGCCGCCCTTCGCGTTGATCTCTTCGATCGCGAGCATCTCCGCGTCCTTGACGGACACTTCGCTGATCGCCATCGTGCCGCTGAGCGAGTGCAGGATGCCGACCTTGATCTCGCCGGCGTCATCGCCGCCCCCGGAGGATTCCCCGCCTCCGGACGATGCGTCCGAACCGCCTGACGAACCGCCGGATCCGGACGTCGAGTTCGATCCGGAACCGGAGTTGCTTCCGCCTCCGCCTCCGCCGCAGCCTGCCAGCAGCACCGCCACGGCAAGCATCAGCATCATCGCCGAAAGCCAGATCCTCTTCCGATTTCTCATCTTCCCACTCCCTGAAATGTCATATTTCCGAACGTTAACGCTCTATCTTTTTCCAACGTTCGTGTCTCCAATTATAGTGGGATCGATTTTGTGTGTCAATATACATGACATCATTTTTCTTTTCGCTGGATTGTTGGTTATTTTATGTAAGGTTTAATTACTTATATGCGTTAATTTCTTCGGCGGTTTGTCCGCATGGGCGTTTTGCGCCCCGACACGGCAACGGGCGGTAACGTTCGCGCTTCCGGGCCATATGATGAAATGACTGGAGGGGTGACAAATGCCCACCGTTAACAACATCTTCAACCTGAAAATCACGAGCGTGTCCCAGAACGGCTCGATCAATTTCGGCAACTCCCTTCACCGGGAGTTGACGGTCAACCAGAAAATCATCGGCAGTTCCGTGCTGATCGGCGACGGCAGCCTGAGCCTGAACCGGCTGCTCAACAACGTGATCGACCGGGATCTGCAGGATCAAATCAACTGACGGACCGGTGGGTGTGCGTCATGCAAATCAACATCGGCATCATCAAAATCAACGTCATCACGAACGTCGGCTCCTTCAACGTGGGCAAGACGATCCTGTGCAACAACCGCGCGCTGGTCACGGTGCAGCCCGGTCCGGCGGAAATCGCCGAGGCGCCGGCCGCCGCGCTTCCGGAAGCAAACCCGGGCGGGCCGCCGGATGACCCGCGGCAAAGGGGCGAACATTCGACATGAGCGGGACTGCGGAAGATCAAATCCGGACGCTGGATGCGTGCGTGCGGCTGCTGGAACAGCAGCTCCGCGAGCTGGAGGACCGGCTCCGGAAGGCCGAGGACGAGCTCCGCGCGTTGAAGGCGGAGACCGCCCGGACCCGGCCGATCCATATCGAAGCGGTCAACTACAAGGTGCAGGAGCTCGTCGTCAGCGAGCTTTCCGGCACGCTGCATGTCGGCCTTACGGCGCTGACCGATTCCAAGTCGCTGGAGAAGATCGTTAGCGGAGGCGAAACCGTCGTGATGGAAAATGTGACGAACGAAAGCGGGGCGGATCCGGATGGCGGATGAGCAGGCGTGTTTCCGTTGCGGGGCTCCTTTCGGGAAGGGAAGCCTCTACTGCACGAAATGCGGCGCGCCCGTCGTGAACCGCTGCACCGATCAGGGCGATCTGCTGAACGATCCGTGCGGGCATGTCTGCGGGTTCCAGGACGCGTTCTGCTCGAAATGCGGCTCGGAGACGACCTTCAAGCGTGCCGGACTGATCCGTTCGCCCTGGACGGAGAACAAGGCGCTGTACCAGAACCATCTGGACGACATGAAATGGCTGCTGCACCCGTTCTTCACGAAATGGTGAGCCGCCGGGGAGGGGATGAGCGATGCGGACGTCTCCGATCGAGGCCGCGGCGCAATACGTCGACGCCTTCCACCCCGGCTGCCTGCTCGCCGTGCTCGGCGGCAGCGCGGCGCGAGGGGAGCACGGCCCGGATTCCGATCTCGATCTCGTCGTCGTGGAGCGGAAGGAGAGCGGCCTGTTCCGCCGGGTCGCGCGCTTCGCGGGATGGATCGTCGACAGCTTCATCCTGTCGGCGTCCGATTACCGCGAGATGTTCGATGCCGGGCTCAGGGAAGCCAACCCGTCCCTGCAGCGCATGATCGCCGAGGGACGGGTCATCCGCCATGCCGGGCGGGGTCTCGAGATCGCGGAGGAAGCCCGCGCCGATCTCGCCTGCGGGCCGCTGCCCTGGACTTCCGCCGAGATCGACGACGCGCGGAACCGGCTGTCGGAGATGATGGCCGACCTTGCGCGCTCCCGCTCCCGGGACGAGCGGCGGTTCATCGCGAGCCGCCTCGCGCTGCTCGCCGCCGAATTCCTTCTCCGAACGAACCGGCGATGGATCGGCGAGGGCAAGCATCTGTACCGCAGGCTGCATGAATGCTCGCCCGGACATGCCGCGCGGCTGGCCGAAGCGCTGGAGGCGCTCATGGCGCGCGACGACCCCGCGCCGCTGCTTGCCGCCTGCCGCGCCATCCTGGCGCCGTTCGGCGGCGAGCTGATCGTCGGGTTCGAACGGTGACGCGGGACAAATGCCACGGGTCATCTGTTACCGGGATATCCGCACAGTACGCCGGGGCACACGCCGCATACACTGCTTATGCATTCCACGATGAAGGAGGTCATCCGATGAGCTACGCAGGCAAAGCGGGTTTCTGGTACACCTCGGCCGGCGTCATCCTGGTCCTGTTCATTCTGCTGGTCATCGTCTCCCGTCCGTTCCTGTACTAAGAGCGGAACCGCGGACACGGAAAGCGGCCGTCCGGGCACGGGACCCGGCGGCCGCTTTCGCCGTGCGGCGCCCGCATCATCCGTCGACATGAACCGGATAATACGGCTCCCTCGTCTTGGGCAGGCGGAGCTCCAGGATGCCGTTCCTGAACGTCGTCCGGGCACGCTGCGGGCTGACCGCCCGCGGCAGCGGAATGACCTGCTTCTCGCCCGACGGCAGCTTGATCCGCACCCTGTGGCTGCTGATCGACAGCTCCGGCTCGCGGGGGTTCATCCCTTCCGGCAGCCGGAGGCGCAGGATGACGCTGCGATGGGTCTCGAACAGGTCGTAGCCGATCGAACGGCCGAAGACCGAATACGGAAACTTCGACTTCATCTCCTGCTCGAGGTATTGGTTGACCGTTTTCTGCACGACATCCGACAGCCAGGACGAGTCGGCGATGCCGGTATGGGTGAAGTTTTTGGGCAGAAACGGGAACGCCTTCAGCATCGTCTTCTCGAATTCCTCCCACAGCTCCGAAGGCGACTGCTGCTGATCCATGATCCGCTCCCCTTTCCCCGTGTCGACTGATCCGGATTCTGCTACAGCATATATCGGGCGGGCGCGGACGGTGCATGGAAGGTGAAAAAAAGACCGCCGGTTGCCCGACGGTCTCCGTTCCCGCATCCTGCCGGCTTGTCCGGTCCGCATTACGCGCGACAAGCCCTTTTATTGCGCCGCTTCGTCTTCGCCCTGCGAACCTTCGTCCTGCGCGCCTTCGCCGGCGCCTTCTCCGGACGGCGTCTCCTCCGTCTCCTCCTGCGGCAGAGTGATCACGATGCCGAGCGCGTCGATCTCCTGCTGCATCTGCTCGTTCAGCTTCGGACTTGCGATCGATTCGAGGAGCGCGTCCTTCGTCTCCTGCGGCAGCTTCTCGAACGTCATCTCTTCCCGCTTCTCGACCAGAATGACGTGGTAGCCGTAGGCGGTGAGCACCGGCTCGCCAATGACGCCGACCGGCTGCGTGTTGGCGGCCTGCTTGAACTCCTCGACCCAGCCGCCGGCCGTCGCGTCCGCGTACAGCCCGCCGTTCATCTTCGAGCCCGGGTCGTCGGAATATTCGGCCGCGAGCTCGTCCCAGCTTCCGCCGGCGATCAGCTTCGCCCGCACTTCCTTCGCGCGCGCGAGCGCCTCCTCCTCGGTCCGGATCTCCTCGCCCGTCGACGAGTCGGTGGTCGAGACCAGAATGTGGCGGACCGTCACGATGTTGTAGTCGGACGGCGCCTTCTCGAACTCCGCCCGGATCTCGTCCTCCAACACGGCGTCCTTGATGTCATTGTACTTCTTGTCGATGGCCATTTCCGCCGAGATGAGCATCGTCAGCATCCGCTCGGCTTCCTTGCTCGTCAGGCCCGATTTGTCGAGGATCTGCTTGAGGGAATCCTTCTGGCTCTCGTCCTTGAGCGCATTGTCGATCTGCTCGCGGAACGAGGCGGCGGTCTCCGCGGCTTCCTTCCGGTCGTCGGCGGTCGCCTTGGCCGCGTATTCTTTGTAAATGATGTACCGCTCGAGGATCTGCTCCTTGTACCCCGGGATGACCTCGGCGTACATCGCTTCCATCGGCGACGTCAGCTCGACCAGCGACATGTATTTGTTGAATTCGGCGTCCGTCACGGTCTTGCCCTGCCAGGTCGCAACCGGTTCGCCCTGTCCCTCGCCGGGAAGCCCCCCTTCGTCCTTGCCTTTTCCTCCGCAGGCGGCCAGCGCGGCGGCCAGCACGCATGCCAGAGCAATCGCGGCCAGACCCCTGAAGGCCGCGTTTCGGTTATTGAGCCACATCTTGTAGTTCTCCTTTCGGTTTCAACGCTTCTTCATATTGTATCAGAAATTGCTCCAGCATCGCCAACTTGGCCCCGTTCGCGAGCCCCTGGCCGCGCATCAGGATGGTCGGCTGCGCCCCTTGCTGCGCCGTGGGCCGGACGAACCGGTTCTCGAACTTGAGGCACAGTCTGTCGACCGCCTTCGTGTTGATGCGCTCCGCCTCGTGCGGCGCGAGCTTCAGCACGAAGTCGTCGCCGCGCTGCGCGATCTGCTCGATGCCGCACCGGCGCCCGTACGCCTTCAGCCGGGCGACCGCGAGCAGATTCTCGACCGCTTCCGGCGGGTCGCCGAACCGGTCGACCAGCTCTTCGCGCAGGTCGTCGGTCTCCTCCGGATCGCGGATGACCGCGACCTTCTTGTAGATCTCGATCTTCTGCATGCTGTCGTAGATGTAATCCGACGGAATGTACGCATCCATCGCCAGATCGATCGACGTGTTCACTTCCCGGACCTCCGGCACCGGCTGTCCGAGCATCGATGCCTTGCGCTTCGCAATCTCCTCCGCGAGCATCTGCGAGTACATGTCAAAGCCCACGGAGGCGATGAAGCCGTGCTGTTCCGCGCCGAGCAGGTTGCCGGCGCCGCGGATCGCGAGATCCCGCATCGCGATCTTGAACCCGGAGCCGAGCTCGGTGAACTCGCGGATCGACTGCAGCCGCTTCTCGGCCGCCTCGTTCAGCACCTTGTCGCGCCGGTACGTGAAATAGGCGTAGGCGATCCGGTTCGAGCGGCCGACCCGCCCGCGCAATTGATAGAGCTGCGACAGCCCCATCTTGTCGGCATCGTGGACGATCAGCGTGTTCACGTTCGGGATGTCGACGCCCGTCTCGATGATGCTCGTGCTCACGAGCACGTCGTACTCGCCGTCGAGGAAATCGAGGATCGTCTTCTCGAGCTCCTGCTCGGACATCTGGCCGTGGCCGACGGCGACACGCGCGTCCGGCACGAGCGCCGAGATCTGCTCGGCCATCTGGTAGATGCCCTGCACGCGGTTGTACAGATAATACACTTGCCCGCCCCGCGCGAGCTCGCGCTCGATCGCCTCCCGCACGAGCGACGGGCTGTATTCGACGACGTAGGTCTGCACGGGAAAACGGTTCTCCGGCGGCGTCTCGATCAGCGACAGGTCGCGGACGCCGAGCATCGACATGTGGAGGGTGCGGGGGATCGGCGTTGCGGTCAGGGTAAGCACGTCGACGTTCGTCTTCAGCTTTTTCAATTTTTCCTTGTGGGTGACGCCGAACCGCTGCTCCTCGTCGACGATGAGCAGCCCGAGGTCCTTGAAGACGACGTCCTTCGAGAGCAGCCGGTGCGTGCCGATGACGATGTCGACCGTCCCCGCCTTGAGCCCCTTGATCGTCTCCGTCTGGTCCTTGCGAGAACGGAAGCGGCTGAGCACCTGCACGTTGAACGGATAGCCCGAGAACCGCTCGCGGAACGTCTCGTAATGCTGCTGCGCCAGAATCGTCGTCGGCACGAGCACCGCCACCTGCTTGCCCTCGATGGCGGCCTTGAACGCGGCGCGGATCGCGACCTCCGTCTTGCCGTAGCCGACGTCGCCGCAGAGCAGCCGGTCCATCGGACGCGGCGACTCCATGTCGCGCTTGACCTCCTCGATGGCCCTGAGCTGGTCGGGCGTCTCCTCGTACGGGAACAGCGCCTCGAACTCCTGCTGGTACGGCGTGTCCTTCTGGAACGCGTGGCCCGGCGTCGCCTGGCGCTCGGCGTACAGCCGCACCAGGTCCTCCGCGATTGTCTCGACGGACGAGCGGACCTTGTTCTTCACCCGGTTCCATTCGTTGCCGCCCAGCTTGTAGATCTTCGGCTCCTTGTCCTCGCTGCCGACATACTTCTGGATCAGGTCGATCTGGTCGATCGGCACGGACAGCTTGTCGCCGCCGGCGTACAGGATGTGCAGGTAGTCCTTGTGCACGCCGTCGATCACGAGCGTGCCGATGCCGATGTATTTGCCGATGCCGTGGTTCTGATGGACGACATAGTCGCCGACCTTCAGCTCGGTGTAGCTCTTGATCCGTTCGGCGTTGTCCATTTTCCGCTCGACCCGCCGCGCCTTCCGCTGCTTCTGCGAGAACATCTCGGCTTCGGTGATGACGACCAGCCGCACGGAAGGCAGCTCGAATCCGCTCTGCAGGTTCCCCTCGACGAGCGTCGGCGGCTCGATGCCGTAGTCGCGCAGCACCCGCTCCACGCGCGCCAGCCGCTCGGCTCCGCCGGCGAGGATCATGATCTTCGCGCCCGCCTTGCGCCAGCGCTCCGTCTCGGCCTTCAGCACGTTCATCTGGCCGTGGAAATTCTGCATCGCGCGGCTCACGATGTTGACGATGTTCTGCGGCTGCGTGTGCGGCACTTGCCGCAGGAAAAGCTGCAGGTAGAGCGTCTGGAACGGCTTGCGGAACAGCGCGGCGTCCGCCTCGAGGCCGGTGGGCAGGCCCGGCAGCGTCTTGCCGTTCGACAGGAGCGCCGTCGTCCATTCCGCCTCGTCCCGCTCAAGCTGCCTCGACGTCTCGATCAGCCGGGTCGGCTCGTCGAACACGAGGATCGTGTCCTTCGGCATGTAGTCGTACAGCGTCTCCCGCTCGGGGAAGAGCAGCGAGATGTATTTGTAGATTTCGGGGAACCAGGCGTGCTGCCTGAGCTTCGCGATTTCCCCGCCGATCGCGTCCTCGAGCCGCCCCTTGGCCTGCCGGTCGGTCATCTTGCCCAGTTGCTTCTCGAGCAGTTCGTAGGCATGCTGCGCCGCGTTCCGCATGCGCTGTTCGTCGGCGACGAGCTCCCGGCACGGCGTGACGACATACGCTTGCATCTTGTCGATCGACCGCTGGTCGGACGGGTCGAAGGTGCGGATCGAGTCGATCTCGTCGTCGAACCATTCGACGCGGATGGCCGTGTCGCCGATCAGCGGGTAGAAGTCGACGATGCCGCCGCGGACGCTCATTTCGCCCTTGCGCTCGACGCGGTCCGTCCGCTCGTAGCCGAGCTCGACCATGCGGCGCAGGAACCGGTCCATCGGCAGCGCCTCGCCGACCGCGAGCGGAATGCGCGCCTCCGCGAGGCAGGCGCGGGCCGGCTGGAATCGCCGCAGGCCGCTGTACGGCACGACGACGACGCCGCGGAAGCCCTGCGACAGCCGGATGAGCACGTCCATCCGCTGCGCCGTCGTCTCCGGGCTCGAGATCGCCGCCTCCGCGGCGACGAGCTCGTTCGCCGGATAGAGCAGCACCTCGTCGTCGGACAGGCATTCCTGCAGATCTTCCGCCGCCTTCTGGGCGGCGAACATGTTGTGCGTCACGATCAGCATCGGGCGATCCAGCTCGCGCCGGATCGCAGCAAGCATAACCTGCCGGGACGAGCCCGCCAGGCCGGAAATCATCTGTTCGCGCATGCCGCCGGCGATGCCGTTCATGACGCTGCGGACATCGGGGTCGGCGGCAAAAGCCTCGATCAGTCTCTTCAACTTTCGGCACCTGCTTTCCTCATGAACCGGACAACCGGACGTCTCCGGGTTCGTCCAACAGGAAAAGAGCCTCGGCGCATATCGCCGAGGCTGTCTCGAGGGGCGGTCCGTCGTCCCGCCCGTCTGTTACGCTCGTTTCGGGGTACGCGCCCCGCTATTGCAGCGGGCTCTCGATCAGCAGCAGCTCCGGATTCGCCTCCAGCGCTTCGCGGCAGTAATCGCAGATCACTCTGACGGTTACATTGCCCGCCGCGTCATACGCTATTATATCGCCCCGCTCCTCGGGGGTCAAGAAATGAAAGCCCAGCGCGGCTTCGCTCAGATCGTCGCGGTCGAGCGATCCGAGCGGTGTCCGGCAGTGCCGGCAGACATAGTTCACAGCCATCGTATGCCTCCTGAAGAACCGGTATGTCACCATTATGCCCGGTTTTCGGGAGAACTATCGGTTGAACCGCGCCATCGTCTTGTCAAAAGGATGCTCGAGCGCGAACTCGACCGCCTCGCACGCGGTTTCGATCATCGCCTTCAGTTGCTTGCCCTCCGACTTGTCGAACGGCGAGAGCACGTAGTCGACGATGTCGCGCCCATGCGCCGGACGGGAGATCCCCATGCGGATCCGGTTGAACTGCTGCGTGCCGAGATGCCGGATGATCGACTTGATGCCGTTGTGTCCGCCCGCGCTGCCCTGGTAGCGCAGCCGGATCTTGCCGAGCGGCGTGTCGAGGTCGTCGTAGATGACGATCAGATCCGCGATGTCCGCCTTGTAGAAATCCAGGAATGCCCGGAGCGATTCCCCCGACAGGTTCATGTAGGTCATCGGCTTGAGCAGATGCACCTTCTCGCCCCGCACATGCCCTTCCCCGACAAGCGCCTTGAACTTGCTCTGCGCGACCGGGATGTTCCACCGCCGCGCGAGCTCGTCGATCACCATGAAGCCGACGTTGTGCCGGGTCGACTGATAGGCTGGACCGGGATTGCCGAGTCCGACGATCCATCTCATCGTGCGCCTTCCCCTCCTCCCGGCCAGAAGTTTATCGGCCGCCCTGCAACGATTCGATCGTCTAAATTGTCATTATAGGGAGAGGTGATCGCATGGTCAACGACATGTTGTCGGAAAACGCGCTGCTCGTCGTGTACGAGAACGGCCAGAGACTGTACGAAGACCGGCATTTCCAGGATCACATCGACCATGGCGTTCCGGTTCAAATCTATCTGGGCGGCGTGCACCAGGATATCGGGTTCATCGAACGGTTCAACCGGCGTACGGTCCGCGTCAACCGAACCGACTATGACCGCGGCCGCTACACCTTCATTTCGCGTCCGGGCTATTGAGCGGAATTTGGCGGTACGAGCGGATTGGCCGCGGATAACGCGAAGCTGCCCGCCGCCGGCGGGCGTACGGGCAGTCTGCTTCGCATTCGGCCGGGATCATCGGTCAGGATCGGGCTTCCGCCTTCTCCGCCCCGTCGCGGGTCGTCTCGGCGGCATCCGCCTCCGGCTCGCCGGGTCCGGCGTCTTCGTTCCGCGGCACGAGCACCGTGACGACGACCAGCGACGGATCGGTCCGCACGGTGACGCCCGGCGGAATGTTCAGGTCGCGGACGGTCAGGCTGTCGCCGAGCCCGAGGCCCGAGACGTCCACGGGAATTTCCTCCGGAATGTCGGCGGGCAGGCACTCGATCTCCAGCTCGTGCAGCAGCATTTGGACGATGCCGCCCTCTTGTTCACCCGGCGCTTCGCCGACCGGCTCGAGGGGCGCGTGCGTGCGCACCGGCGTCTTGAGATCGATCTCGCGCAGATCGATATGCAGCACATGGCGCGTCAGCGGGTCGCGCTGCACGCCGGCCACCATGACCGGCTTCTTGCCGGAGCCGTCCAGCTCGAGATCAAGCACCGCGTTCGGATGGCGGCGCAGCAGCGCCAGCAGCTCCTTTTCGTCAACGGCGATCAGCGTGGAGCCGTTTTTGCCCGCGCCGTACACGTTGCCGGGCACCTTGCCCTGATCGCGCAGCCGCCGCAGCTCGCCTTTCGTGTTCTGCATCCGCTCTTCCGCTCTCAATGAAGGGGTCATCGGGAAACCTCCTTGGCACAAGGTTTCCCTTTATTGTTCCCTTTTCCAGCCGGCCTCATGCGCCGGACGGGGTCACGCTTCTCCCGAACGCTCCTTCTTCGCCCGCGCCCGCGCACGGATGCGCTCGGCGTAGCCTTCCTTGTTGACCTGCCGCTCGCGCGCGATCGCCATGTCGTTCGGCTTCACGTCGTGGGTGATCGTCGATCCCGCGACGACATAGGCGCCCGCGCCGATCTTCACCGGCGCGATCAGGTTGACGTTGCTGCCGATGAAGGCGCCGTCGCCGATCTCGGTGACCGACTTGTTGTAGCCGTCATAGTTCACCGTGATCGCGCCGCAGCCGATGTTGACGTCCCGTCCGACGACGGCGTCGCCGACGTAGCTGAGATGCGACACCTTCGTGCCCTCGCCGAGCGACGCGTTCTTCAGCTCGACGAAATCGCCGATCTTGACGCCCGCGGCCAGCTTCGAGCCCGGCCTGAGGTTCGCGTACGGGCCGATCGCGCAGTCGTCGCCGACCACCGCCTCGAGCAGCACGGAGTGGCGGACCGTGACGCCCTGCCCGATGACGGAATCGGTGATGTCGGCCTGCGGCCCGATCACGCAATCTTCGCCGATCACGGTCCTGCCCCGCAGGATCGTGCCCGGATGGATGACGGTGTCGGCGCCGATCGCGACCCCCGCCTCGATGTAGGTCGCCGACGGATCGATGATCGTCACGCCCGCCGCCATGTGCCGGCGGTTGATCCGCTCCCGCATCAGCCGCTCGGCCTCGGCCAGCGCGATCCGGTCGTTGACGCCGGCCGCCTCGGCCGGATCCGGCGTCCGGTACGCGGCGATCATCTCCCCCGCCTCGTGCAGGATGCCGATCACGTCGGTCAGATAGTATTCGCCCTGCGCGTTGTCATTCTTCACCTTGCCGAGCGCCCCGAACAGCTTCCGGTTGTCGAAGCAGTACGTGCCGGCGTTGATCTCCGCGATCTTCAGCTCGTCCTCGCTGCAGTCCCTGTGCTCGACGATGCGCTCCACCTTGCCGTCCTTCCCGCGGATGACGCGGCCGAGGCCCGACGGATCGGGCAAGACCGCCGTCAGCAGCGTCGCGGCGGCGCCGCTGCGCTCGTGCTCGTCCAGCATCGCGCGGATCGTCTCCGGCCGGATGAGCGGCGTGTCGCCGCAGACGACGACCGTCGTGCCTTCCGCCCCGCCGATCAGGGGACCGGCCTGCAGCACCGCGTGCCCGGTGCCGAGCTGCTCGGCCTGAAGCACGCATTCGGCCCGATCGCCCACGAAGGCCTTCACCGCGTCGGCACCGTGCCCGACGACGACGATCGTCCGGCCGCAGCCGGCCTCGGCCACGGCGTCCAGCACATGTCCGACCATCGGCTTGCCGCAGACGGGATGCAGCACCTTGTGAAGCTTCGATTTCATCCGTTTCCCGAGTCCCGCCGCAAGCACGACCGCCATTCTCTCCATGTCCGTTTTCCTCCCGAGTTCCGTGTCTTCCTCGACTATACCACTTGCTTCAGACAAAAGAAAAGAGAGCCGACGGCCCTCTTCTCAAGTTCAACCCTAGCCTGCCCCAGCGACAGTCCTTACGCTCCTTCTTCGATCGCCGCTTCTTCCTCGGCAACCGCACGCTCGTATTCCGCGAGGACGGCGGATTGGATCTTCTCCCGCGTCTGCGAGGAGATCGGATGCGCGATATCCCGGAACTCCCCGTCCGGCGTGCGCTTGCTCGGCATGGCGACAAACATGCCGTTGTTGCCGTCGATGACCCGAATATCGTGAACGACGAATTCGTTGTCGATCGTAATCGAGGCGATCGCCTTCATTCTGCCTTCGGAATTCACGCGGCGGAGTCTGACATCGGTAATTTGCATTCTGTTCACCACCTTTGCCTACCAAAAGACTTGGTGTAATATTCTTCAAAATGCGGCGAAATCCTTCTTGTATTTGGAAAAATTGATGTCGCTTGTCTGACTTTTTTTCGGCTGGCATATCTTGATGTGTTCAGCCTTGCGGAACAGATGCGATCAGTTCGATTTCAACCCGGACATCCCGGGGCAGGCGGGCCACTTCAACGGTCGAACGCGCCGGCTTGTGATCCCCGAAATACGAGGCGTAGACGGCGTTGAACGCGGCGAATTCATTCATGTCCTTGAGGAAGACGGTCGCCTTCACGACATCGGACAGGCCGCAGCCGGCTTCGGCCAGCACCGCCTGCAGATTGCGGAAGACCTGGTGCGTCTGTTCCTCGATACCGCCCTGGACGAGCTCGCCCTCCGGCGTGAGCGGAATCTGTCCCGAGGTGAAGAGCAGATTGCCGATCCGGACGGCCTGCGAGTAGGGTCCGATGGCGGCGGGGGCGCCGGTTGTCGAGATGATGGTCGGTCGCTCAAACATGGTTGTTTCTCCTCCTCGTTGTTTTCCTATTGGAATGGTGGACTTAAGGGGTATGCGAAAAGCGGCAACCGTCACCCGCCGCGCGGAATGACCGCAACCGCTTGCATGTCCATTCGCCGCGCGCCGCCCTTCGGGACGGCGGCCGCGCTTGTCAGGCGATCGTCATGCCGTCGAAATAGTTGCCCGGCACGACGGTTGTCTGCTTCGTCTTCAGGTCGACATGCGCCAGCCGCGCCAGCGACACGTAGTCATGGAACAGCCGCTCTTCCGCGCCGACTTCTCCGGATTCGACGAACACGCCGACGCCGGCGACCGACGCGTCGAACTCGGCGAGCAGGTCGATCATGCCCTGCACCGTGCCGCCCGCCTTCATGAAATCGTCGATGATGAGCACCCGCGACTGCTCGCGCAGCGCGCGCCGCGCCAGCGACATCGTCTGGATCCGCTTCGTCGAGCCCGACACATAGTTGATGCTGACCGCCGATCCTTCCGTCACCTTGTTGTCCCGGCGCACGATGACGACCGGCAGATTCAGGTACATCGCCGTCGCGTAGGCGAGCGGGATGCCCTTCGTCTCGACCGTCATGATGACGTCGATCTCCCGGCCCGCGAACGCGGTCGCGAACATGCGGCCGACCTCGCTCATGATCGCAGGCTGGCCGATCATGTCGGTCATGTACAGATAGCCGCCGGCAAGCACCCGTTCCGGCTGCTCGAGCTGGCGGCAAATCTCCTGGATGACCGCAAGCGCAGCCTCCTTCCTGACAGTGGGGATATACTTGACACCGCCGGCGGCGCCGGCCAATGTGTGAAGCTGTCCGATGCCTTCTTCCTCGAAAACTTCCTTGATGATGGCCAGATCCTCGCTGATCGATGATTTCGCCGATTGATAGCGGTCCGCAAATGCTGTCAGCGAAATTAACGTGTGGGGGCGTGCCAACAAGTATTGCGTCATTTCGACCAGCCTGGCGCTTCGTTTCAACTTCTTCACGGCCTGCACCCCCCGTATCAAATCCGAATGATATATAGTCAATATATCACGATCATACGGTTTTTTGCAAGCCGCCGTGTAGCTTTATGTCAGCATTCTTGCCACGAATACGTCCTTGCAGAAGCCGCGGAGCCCGTTGTAGATGCGAGGCACCTTCGCTTCCTTCGCCACCAGGCCGAACACGGTCGGACCGCTGCCCGACATGAGCACGCCGTCCGCGCCGAGCTTCTTCATGATCTCCTTCAGCCGCCGCACCTCGGGATGGAGCTCGAGCGTCACCGTCTCGAGCACATTGCCGAGCTCGGCGCACATGTCGCGGAACGAGCCGTCCCGGATCGCCTTCACCATCCGCTCGAGCGACGGATGCCGCTCCACCTTCTCCAGCCGGAACCGGCCGTACACATCGGCCGTCGACACGTTGAGCTGCGGCTTCGCCAGCACGACCCAGCATTGCGGCGGGCTCGGAAGCGGCTCCAGGATTTCGCCCCGCCCCCGCGCGATCGCCGCGCCGCCGCGCACGCAGTACGGCACGTCGGAGCCGAGCTCGGCCGCAAGCCCGAGCAACTCTTCCTCGGACAGGTTCAGGTTCCACAGCCGGTTCAGCCCGCGGAGCGCGGCCGCCGCGTCGCTGCTGCCGCCCGCCAGCCCCGCGGCCACCGGGATGCGCTTGTCCAAATGGATGTAGACGCCTTTCTTCACGCCGTACCGGTCCTTGATGAGCCGCGCGGCCTGGAAGGCCAGGTTTTTCTCGTCGAGCGGGATGTACCCGGCCTGGCTCGACAGGAGAATGGCGTCCCGGGGAAGCTCCAGAAGCTCCAGGCGGTCGGCCAGGTCGACCATCGTCATGACCATCTCGACTTCGTGATAGCCGTCCTCCCGCTTGCGCACCACATCGAGCAGCAGATTGATCTTCGCCGGCGCTTTCTCGTAAACCCTCACGTGTTCACCACCGTTCGTCGCACCTGATCGTCCCGGAGTCCTTCCCAATTATAGCACCGGTTTCCGCCAAATGCGAAAAGCAGGCATGCGAAAAGCGGCCCGCGCGGCGCATGGGGCGCCGGCAGGCCGCCTGAATACTCCGATATTCGTCACGACCGTCCGCGGCCGCGATCCGCAAGCGCCTGTTCCGCAAGCTGGATCGCCCGCTTGACCATGTTTCCCGCATCCTTCGCCCGGATGCCGCCCCAGCCTTCCCTGGCGACGGTCTGAAAGAAGCCGAGATCCTTCGCCAGTTCCTCCTTGAGCTGCTGCGACATCGCGCCTCGCCTTCTGCGGCCCATGACGGGGATCCTCCTTCCGCGATTCCGCGTTTCGTTGATGGAGGATAGCATGCCCCGCGTCCGGGCGGTTCATGCGGCTTGGCTCAATGCTGGACGTAGGCGATCCGGACCTGTCCCTCGTCGCTGACGACGGTCACCTCGACGGTTTCCGTCAAAATATCGGCATAGCTGTACGACACGCGTTTGAACGCGTTTTGCTCCTGGTCAAGCTTCACGATGAAAACAGAAGGGTAGGTCTCTTCCAACACGCCGGTCCGCTCGATCGTCTTGCGGCGCCCTCCGTTGGCCCGCAGACAGACTCTGGAGCCGACATGCGCTTCCAGACTGCGTCGGATTTCGAGCAGCGCATTCTTTGCCATCGTCCACTACCACCTCTTTCCTTGTCCATTATACATGAAATGAGGCGGCAGTGTCAAATGAAGAAAATATTATAGCAACACCATAAAACGGTTGTCAACAGGCTATTATTCCTTTTTTTTATGAATGTCCGCAATCCGCCATGATCTTATGCACCTTACGCGCCGTAAGCGGGAACGACCGCCAGCGGATTCCAGCCCGGACGCGGCATGCCGAGCCGGCGCTTGCCGAACGTCTCGACGCCGCCCATCCCGTCCGCGCCGCAGATCGTGCCGCGGATCGCATCGGAGAGATGGATCGGCTCCCGAAACGGCGTGCGGCTCGCCTTGATCGCGACGACGACCGGATCGAGGGCATGGATCATCACCCGGCGCGGCGAGCTCGCGAAGTTGGCCCCGGCCTCCAGCAGCGCCTCGAAGTGCGACTGGCACGCGCCGGCGACGACGATCAGATTGTCCCGATTCCGCTCATACGCGCGGGCGGCCTGGACAGCCTGGACGAAATGGAACGAATTTTTGTAGCTGCTGAGCGGGCGCAGGCTGGCGAACGGCCGGTTCTTGAGCACGCCGTCGTGGCCCGTGATCACGACGACGTCCGGACGCGTCTGCGGCAGCAGCCGGGCCACCATTTCCGGCATGACGGACTCGTGGCAATGGATGCAGTGGGCGGGCACGTTCATCCGGGCGTACAGCGCCATGCTCTTGCGCAGGTAGGCGCTGTCTCCGTCGAGATGCAGAACGCGGCCGGGCATCTCGAAGTACCCGCTTGGCGTTCCCGATGGTTGCGGATCGCGCGCTTCCGCTTCGTCCGCCGGCCCCGGTCCGGAGCGGAAGCCTTCCTCCTCCCCCTCGGAAAGCCTGAACCGCCTCAGGGATTCATCCTCCTTGATCTTCGCCGCGACGGAAGCGCTGCTCTTCTCGGGCTGACGGACGGGAATCAGGTCGGAGAGCGGCGCGTCGGCGAGCAATCGGTAGTCGACGCCCTTCAGAATCGCCGTCTGGCGAATGACGGCTTCGATGCGGAACAGGATGTCTCCGCCGTACGACTTGCGCACGACGTAATCCCCTTGTTTCATGGGCTGATCACCTCTTCCGTCTATCCTATGGAAGGGCGGCCCGTCTGGTGTGCCCGCCGTGTCCGGGCGTCAGCCCGATTCATCGTCCCGCCAGCCGGTTGGCGAGCGCCGCGAACTCCTCGAGCGACAGCGTCTCGCCGCGCCGCCCGGGGTCGATGCCGCAGGCCGCCGGCAATGCCGCGGCCTCCTGCCGGCGCTCCTTGCCAAGCAGCGCGGTCAGATTGTTCGCCAGCGTCTTCCGCCGCTGCGCGAACGCCGCGTGCACGACGCGGAAGAACATCGCCTCGTCCCGGACGTCCACGGGCGGCCTGTCGCGAAGCCTGAGGCGCACGACGGCCGAGTCGACGTTCGGCGGAGGCACGAAGACGCCGCGCGGCACCGTACAGATGATTTCGGGCTCTGCGAAATAGCGGACCGCAACGCTCAGGCTGCCGTAATCCTTGCCTCCCGGCGGCGCCGTCATCCGCTCGGCCACTTCCTTCTGCACCATCACGACGATGTGTTCGAGCGGCAGCCGGTCCTCCAGCAGCTTCATGAGGATCGGCGTCGTCACGTAATACGGCAGATTGGCGACGACGCTGACCCGCGCCAGTCCCGCGAAACGCTCGGCGATCAGTCGCTTCAGATCGAGCTTCAGCGCGTCGCCGTGCACGATCTCCACATTGCCGTAGGGCGCGAGCAGCTCCTCCAGGATCGGGATCAGCCGGCGGTCCAGCTCGATCGCCGCCACGCGGCCCGCCGCCCGCGCGAGCTGCTCGGTCAACGCCCCGATGCCCGGGCCGATCTCGAGCGCCCCCTTCGTCGGATCCAGCTCCGCAGCCTCCACGATCTTGAGGAGCACGTTCGCGTCGACGAGAAAGTTCTGGCCCAGCGACTTGCGCAACGCGAACCCGTAGCGTGCGATGATCTCGCGCGTCCGCTTCGGCGTGCCGATGTCGCCCGCTGCCCGGCCCGTTCCGACGTCTTCCGTCATTGTCCGCTCCCTCCGTCTCCATCGTCCATGCCGGCCAGCGCTTCGCCCAGTTCCCGCTTCGTGATGCGGAGCATCCGGCACCGGCGGAAAAACTGTTTCCCGTTCGCGTAGCCGATGCCGAGCCGCCGGCCGAGCTCTTGGCGCCGCCGCGCCGCCTCGGGATGGACGATGAGCCCCGCCGCCATCAGGTCGTCCCACTCGACGATTTCCGCGTCGGCTTCATCCGCGGGCCGCTCGGTCCGCACGGCCTCCAGCGCCCGGCGGATCGCCTCGGGCGACGCGTGCTCGACGCCGAACTTGCCGTCCCGCTCCGCCTGCTCGCGCGGCAGGAACGCGTGCTTGCATCCCGGGACGCGCCCGGCCACGATCCGGCGGATCCGCTCGCCCGCATGGTCGGGATCGGTGAAAATGATGACGCCGCGGCGCTCGGCGGCCAGCTCGATCCGGCGCAGCACATCCTCGCCGATCGCCGAACCGCCCGTCTCGATCGTGTCCGCCTCCACCGCCCGCTTCACGGCGGCCGTGTCGTCCTTGCCCTCGACGACGATAATTTCCCGTATCATGCCCACAGTCCTTTCTCCGGCCCGCCGCGGCGGGCTTGTCCTCTCCAGATGGTGGCCGCATCTCCGCCGCGCTATGCGCCGCGCCGTGCGCTCAAGTCCCGATGAAACGACAAGAAAACCCCGGCGCGGCATCCACGCGGGATGCCGCACAGAGGTTTCCGGCCGATTGATGCATAATTGCGGCGCTTTGTCATAGGATGGAATCACGGACCCGCGCGGCTTCCCCCCGTTCGGGTTTCTAGCCGCGTCCGCCGGCCGCGGCGCGCCGGATCAGCTCGCCGTCGGCTTGTTCGGCCCGATCACGTAGACGGTATAGCCCTTCTTCTTGCCGAAGCGCTCCGCCTTCGCCTCGCTGTCGTAGTAGATGTCGATTTTCTTCCCTTTGACCGCGCTGCCCTTGTCCTCCGCGCGCCGGAATCCGATGCCCTCGATATAGACCCACCAGCCGAGGGGAATGACGTCGGGATCGACGGCGATCGTCCGTCCCTCGGTCACCTTCGTGCCGGAGGCCGTAATGCCGTATTCGGGGTGATCCTCGGTCTTGCCCGTTGACTTGAAGCCCGCGGAATAGGCCGTCAGGGTGACGTTCTTGAGCACCTTCTTCGCCTTGAACGTCACGCCGTCCCGCGTGACCTTCGTCTCGGCCTGCGATTCGGCGGACAGCACCGCCACCTTCGACTGCGGCTTCTTCGTGCCGACGGCGACGATCTGATCCTGCTTCTCCGCGGACACCGTCTTCGTCAGCAGCCGCTTGTCGACGAACACGCCATTCTCGAACGTCTTCTCGACGAGATGGATGATGACGCCTTCCTTGCCTTGCTGGATGATCTTTTCCTTGCCTTGCTCGAGATTCGGATCTTCCTTCTTGATGACCTCGTACGGAACAACCTCTTCGGTCTGCACCACGTGCTTGTCGACGCGCACCACTTCGATCGTCATGTTCGGCTGAAGCTCCGCGTCCGGCGATGGATACACCTTGTCGCCGCCGCGCAAGTCGACGCCCGCCTCTTCGAGGGCGGCTTCGATCGTATGCCGGGTCGGCCATACCTTCACCGACCGGCCGTCGGCGACCACCGTAACCGGCACCGCCAGGTTGATGACGATCCGGTCGCCGTCCCGGATCGCCGCATTCAGCGGCTTCGACAATTCGTCGTTCGGCCCGACTTTGATATCGAGCTCGTCAAGCAGCTTTTCCAGCACCCATTGCTTCGTCGTGACGATCCGCTCCTCGCCGTCCACGACGACCGACACCTGTTTGTCGGCCGTGCCGTAGAGCAGCATGAGCAGCAGGAAGGTCATCGCAATCGACAACATTGCGCTAAGAAGAATCAGACGTACGTTCTCATGCTTCCAACGCATTGCGAAGGTCATGCCGGATGATCGGGTTCCATGGGATTCCGCAAGGAACTTCCCCATGTCTTCGGTCCTCCTTACATTGCTCGCCGCCATAGGATAACGCATGATACGATTGACGCGAACGCTTTTGGTTTTCAAGATTCGTGCTGCCTCTCCCAGTTTCACGTCCCGTCCGTCCGTCTTCCTGGAGAAACCTATGTCGCCGGTTGCCGCAATATTCAAAAAATAAAGCCGCCGACAGAGGATCCCATCGTGGCTTCGAAGAGGACAAAATCTTCGGACTGTCAAAGCACGAGACGATCACTCTCAGATTCGCCTGCAGGGTTAGCTGACGGGTTCGGGCCGAGAGCCGCCCTATGGCCTTCGCCGCTTTCTGCGCGACTCCGGCCAATTCACCCCTGGAAACCATCCCGCGCCTTCGGGCCGTCCGCCCTCCGCCGCCCGGTTCCCCCGCTCTCCCGTCCCCGGGAGATTCGGCGTCTGGAAATGTTCAACTGTCGCAAAGTTCTGTGAGACATCATACCCCCTGCGGTCCGGCATTGTAAAGGACACTCAAAATGCGATAATCGCGTTATTTTCGGGTTAGCGGGCATTATCCGGGATTTTATCGCGGGTAATGCGACTTTTTTTGTGGCCGATATCACGATTTTGCAGGCTCAGACCGAGTTATCGCGAATCCGGAAACAATTCAGAGTATTCTGTCCGGTCAAAATTACCAGTTCCTGTAAGGGAATTCCCTTAATTTGGGCGGCCGCCTCCGCGACATGGGACACGTAGGCGGGCTCGTTCCGCTTGCCTCGATAAGGTTCCGGAGCCAAATACGGGCAATCGGTTTCGATCATGAGGCGGTCGAGCGGCACCTTGGCCAGCACCTCTTTCGGCACCCTCGCGTTCTTGAACGTGACGGGTCCACCGAAGGAGATATAGAAGTTCATGTCCAGGCACAGCTTCGCGATCTCCCAGCTTCCCGAGAAGCAATGCATGACCCCGCCGACTTCCGCGGCGCGCTCCTCCCGGAGAATCCGCACGACGTCTTCATGCGCGTCGCGGTTGTGGATGACGACCGGAAGCCCGAGCCTGCGGGCCATCCGAATCTGCTCGCGGAACACCTGGTGCTGCAGCTCCTTCGGAGACGTATCCCAGTGGTAGTCGAGCCCGATCTCGCCGATCGCGACGACCTTCTCGCGCGAAGCCAGCGATTCGATCCACTCCAGATCGCCCTCGCGCATCTCGATGCTGTCGACCGGATGCCAACCGATGGCCGCGTAGATGAACGGATAGCGCTCCGTCAGCTCGAGCGTCGTCGGAATCGTCTCGCGATTGAAGCCGATGTTCACGATCAGCTCGACGCCGGCTTCCCGGGCGCGCTTGATCACTTCTTCCCGATCGCTGTCGAACTTGCGGGAATCAAGATGCGCATGCGAATCGATCAACATGTTCATGAGTCTCCTTCCGCGAAATGCCGGAGCCGCCGTCACGCCAGGCCGAACAGCCGCCGGATGTCGGCCGGCAACCGGTCCCGGTGTTTCAGCAGCAGCTCTTCCGGGTAATAAAGATGATGTCTGCCCCTGTGAATGCCGGCGATCGACCGGACGATCTCGGAGCGGTCCGCGATGTCCGTCAATTCGTCGCGCTCGCCGAGCAGCAGGATCGGCTGCGTTCCCGGGCCGCTGTCGCCGCCCGGCTTGTATACATGATACGGCAGATCATACGGATAATCCAATTCGAGATGGTAAGACGGATGCAGCCCGACATCCCGGAGCGCTTCCCGTGCCTTGTCCAGAAGCGCTTCGTCCGGCTCGTCCATCATCGTGTATTTGTAGAGCCTGCGGTGGAGGAAACGCCGGCACAGGTCCGCCAGCAGCGGATCCTTTTCGTCCGTCCACATCATGAACTGCGTCTGTACGAGCGGCTCGTCCAGCCGGAAGTAATCCTCAGCGTCCATCTCGCCTTCGAACAGCCGCCCGAGCGGATGCAGCAGGGTTTCGAAACGCCAGCCTTCGTGATACAGTTCCTTGGCCCGGCGGAAAATTTGCCGCAGCACGATTTCCGAACTGCGCGTCACGGGATGGAAGTAGACCTGCCAGTACATCTGATACCTCGACATCAAATAGTCCTCGACCGCGTGCATCCCGCTTTCCTTCACGACAATCCTTCCCCCGTGAGGGCGCATGACGCGCAGTATCCTGTCGATATCGAACGTGCCGTAATTCGTGCCGGTGTAGTAAGCGTCCCGCAGCAGAAAATCCATCCGGTCGGCGTCGAGCTGGCTCGTGACGAGGCTGACGACAATCGGCTTCTCGTGCGTCTTGCGGATGACCGATACGATCCGTTCCGGAAAATCGTCCGCCACCTCGCGCAGGACCCGGTTCAGCTCCGTGTCCTCCAGCAGCAGGCGGCATGTCCATTCTTCGTGGTGCGTGTCGAATACCGCCTCGATCGAGTGCGAGAACGGTCCGTGCCCGACATCGTGCAGCAGCGCGGCGCACAGCGCGGTCAAGCGCTCCTCCTTCGGCCAGCCCGAATCGCCCAGCCGTTCGAACTGGGAGATGATCCGGCGCGTGATCTCGTAGACGCCGAGGGAATGGGAGAACCGGCTGTGCTCGGCGCCGTGGAACGTGAGATACGACGTGCCGAGCTGGCGGATCCGGCGGAGCCGCTGGAATTCCTTCGCATTGATCAGATTCCAGATGATCCGGTCCTTGACATAGATGTACTTGTGCACAGGATCCTTGAATACTTTCTCTTCGGGCAGTTCGTGATGCACGCAGCCTCACCTCTTTCGTGAATTTCGACATGCCCTGTCACGAAATTGTCGAAATTGTCGTCTGGTGTCGAAATATCCGATATTGTCCGAAGATCGTTCCTATTCGCTCCAGAAGCCGGAAAATTCCCATATTTACTGGTCTTTTCTATGCACTGGAGCCGAGAATTTCCTGTTATTTTCTGTTGACTGTTATGGGAATGGTTGGTACTATAGATATCAGAAAAAGTTGAACCATGTCGAATAATGTTGAATGCTTGAGAGGAGCTCGAATTATTATGATGAAATCGACAGGCATTGTACGAAAGGTCGACGAACTGGGCCGTGTCGTCATTCCGATCGAACTGCGCCGCACGCTCGGCATCGGCGAGAAGGACGCCCTTGAAATCTATGTCGACGGGGAACGCATCATGTTGAAGAAATACGAACCCGCCTGCATCTTCTGCGGCAACGCCGAGAACGTGACCTATTTCAAGGGCAAGATCGTCTGCCACGAGTGCATCGCCGAACTGCCCGTGCCCGCCAACACCTGATAAGCCGGCCGGAGTCGCGCATTTTTACGGGAAACTCGTGAAAAAAATGTGTCACTTTTACGAAAAATAGGGTATAATAAAAAAGGAGTCACCACGATAATTCTAACCTTTTTTATACTCCTTGCTGCCTTCCCGCGCCGGATTCCGGCCGGGAAGGTCTTTTTTTGCGCTCAGGGTCAGTCCGGCCCGGAGCCGTCCGAATCGGCCAGCAGGGCCGCGTAGATATCGCGCTTCTTCAGCCTGCGGTCGGCCGCCGCCCGCTTCATCGCTTCCTTGCGGTCCGCCCCCAGCCGCTCGTAATGGGCGACATGCTCGGCGGGCGTCATCCGCGCCCACCACACGCCGGTTCCGCCGCGGTCCGCCGGTGCTTCGACGGCTCCGGGCTCCGCCGCCCCTTCGATGACGAGGCAGCATTCGCCCGCCGGCGGATACGCCGCGGCATAATCCCTCACATCGGCGACCGTCCCCCGCACCGCCTCCTCGTGGCGCTTCGTCAGCTCGCGCACGAGCGCCATGCGGCGGCCGCCCCACCGTTCGGCCAGCGCGTCCAGCGTCTTTCGCACGCGATGCGGCGCTTCGTACAGCACGAGCGTGCCCGGCTCCGTTTCGAGGCTGTCCAGGAATCGCTGCAGCCCCTTGCGGTCGCGGGGCGGGAAGCCGGCGAACAGGAATCGGTCCGTCGGCAGCCCCGAGATGATCAGCGCGGACACCGCCGCATTCGCGCCGGGGATCGGCACGACCGGTATGCCGCGCGCCGCCGCTTCGGCCGCAAGCTCCGCGCCGGGATCGGAAATGGCGGGCGTGCCCGCGTCGCTGACCAGCGCGATGCTCCGTCCCTCTTCCAGCATCCGGAGCAGCTCGGGGCCGCTCGCCTCCTTGTTGTGTTCGTGATAGCTGACGAGCCGATTCCGGATATCGAAATGCGTCAACAGCTTGCGCGTCTGCCGCGTATCCTCCGCCGCAATCAGATCGGCTTCCCGGAGCGTGCGGATCGCGCGCATCGTCATGTCCTCCAGATTGCCGATCGGCGTCGCGACGAGATACAGCGTGCCGGGCCGCTCCCGCTCCTCGTAGCTCCGCTGGATTTGCACCTCCTGCCGCCGCTCGTCCGGCTTCGCGGACGGCGACGGCGCTCCGGACCGCTTTCCCCCGGGGTTTCCGCTCACGTCCGTTCCTCCTCCGCCGCGGCCACACCCGCCAGCTCCGTTTTTCTTCCATAAAATATATGCAGCAGCTCGTCCGTATAGCGTCCGTCCGGTTCATAGACAATGAGCGGCGGTTCGAGCCGGAGATCGGGCTTGCCGTCCTTCAGCGATTCGATCAGCACGATGTTCGCCTCCGCCTCCCGCTTCGGATGGACGAGACGCATCCGCTTCGGCTCGAGCCGGTGGCGGCGCAGCGCCTCGACGATGTCCGCGATCCGCGACGGCCGGTGCACCATCGCGACGCGACCGCCGCTTCTCACCGCCGCCGCGCACGCCGCCGCCGCATCCTCGAGCGTGCAGCCGATCTCGTGCCGCGCCATCGCCTTGTACGGATTTTCCTTGTAATCGCCGGAGCCGCGCGGCAGATAGGGGGGATTGATCGTGACCGCGTCATAGACGCCTCGCGACACGGGGAGCTTCGACCATTCGCGCAGATCGGCTTCAATGATCGCAATCCGGTCCGTGAGGCCATTGAGCGCCACGCTGCGCCGCGCCATGTCCGCCAGCCGCGGCTGGATCTCGACGCCGTCGATCGCCGCCGCCGTCCGCGTCGTGAGCAGGAGCGGCACGACACCGTTGCCCGTGCAGAGGTCCAGGATGCGGCCTCTGGCCGGCACCCCCGCCCAACGGGCGAGCAGCACCGCATCCAGCGAGAAGCTGAACACCTCCGGACTCTGGATGATCTTCAGATCCTGCGTCAGCAAATGGTCGATCCGCTCGCCGGCTTCCAGCAGCGGATGCGCTTCCTTCCTTTCCATGTCGGCTTGTCGACGCCTCGCTTTCCATCCGACGGAACACATGCTTACCTTTAGCTTAATGGAACCAGCCCGCCGCTTGCAAATTGTAAACGCATTCAATCGACGGCGGAACAGCAAAAACGGCTGCCCTCCGCAGCGCGCGTCGCGCGCCGCCGGCTGGCAGCCCCCGGATGTCATGATTTATGAAGAAAGGACAAACAGAACAGGCAATCGCCCTCCGTGCGGAGATGGCCGTAGTAGACGTTGCAAATATGGAAACCTTCATTGTACAACCGGGCGAGATTGTCGTAGCCTTCGCCGACGTGCACATGCTCTTCCTCGTCGCGCCGATCGGCGGATGTTCCCTGCGCAAGCACGGCCGCCGCAAGTTCCGCCCGCACCGCCGCGGAGCCCGACTTCAGCAGCTTCCGAAGCTGCTGGTTCTCGATGCTGAGCCTCTTGTTCTCTTCGATGAGCGATTTGATATTCCGTTTGATCACGGCCGTCTCCCTCAGCATTTCCCCGAGGGCGGCCTCCAATCGTTCGACTTGATCGAACAGGTCTCTCGTCACTGTTCCACCTCGGCAACCGCGGCTCGCGTTATCCTTTCACGACACAATCGTCGAACGGCAGCTCCTTCGGCTTGCCGCCCGATTCGAACAGTTGGACGAGCAACGTGCGGGCCGTGGCGTTGATGGCCGTCACCTTGCCCTCGCCATAGGAGGTGATGACGATTTTGCCGACGGCGGGCATCTCCTCGCGCACGCTCTCGTAATGGTCATGTTCAAACTTCAGGCAGCACATCAGCCGTCCGCACAAGCCCGAAATCTTGGTCGGGTTGAGCGACAGGCTCTGATCCTTCGCCATCTTGATCGACACCGGCTCGAAGTCGCCGAGCCAGGACGAACAGCAAAGGATCCGTCCGCAAGGCCCGATGCCGCCGAGCATCTTCGCCTCGTCGCGCACGCCGATCTGCCTGAGCTCGATCCGGGTCCGGAACACGCCGGCCAGATCCTTGACCAGTTCGCGGAAGTCGACGCGACCCTCGGCGGTGAAATAGAAGATGATTTTGTTCCGGTCGAACGTATATTCCACATCAACGAGCTTCATGCCCAATTCGTGCTGCTTGATCTTCTCGAGACAGACGGCGAAGGCTTGCTTCGCCGCCGTTTCGTTCTCGCGAACGACCCGGGCGTCGTTCTCGTCGGCGATGCGGATCACCCGCTTCAGCGGAAGCACGACGTCCGATTCGGACACCTGCCTCCGGCCGATGACGACCTTGCCGTATTCGATTCCCCGCGCCGTCTCGACAATGACGTGCTGGTTCGTCTCCACGGGAAAGTCCAATGGGTCGAAGTAGTAGATTTTGCCCGCTCTCTTGAAGCGGACACCAACGACATTGTACAAGGATTCAGCCCCCCTGTATCTTCACTAGGTGCTGCTCGAGGGCAAGCTGCGGCGATACATGGGCGCGGATGCGTTTGCCTGCTTCAAGCGTATGCTCCATGCATGCGACCCATTCGTGCGGCGCGCGCGAAAACGCATGCTTGTCCATCCAGCCGATCTCGTCTTCGAAGACCACCTGATCGCGCCTGCCGATCCGGACATTCAGCAGATCCCGGTACCAGAGCGCCAGCAGCGCGAGGACAGTCTCGATCCGGTCGGCTGGAAGGCCGTTCTTGAACGCTTGTCCGATGCCGACCATCGCGGCGGACAATCTGCCCAGACTGTCTTTCCCCAATTGTATCACCAGCTTTCTCGTTTCTGCAAACCCCTCTTGCTGGATAATCGCGCGGCAGGCGTCGATTCCGGCGGCCAGGTGCACCGCGGCCCGGGCAAGAAGCGGCGGGTGTCCTTCGGAGAGAAGCTTTTCGAGCATGATTCGGGGTGACAGCGGGAGGAAAGGAACGAACTGGGCGCGGGAGCGGATGGTCGGGAGAATCGCCTGCGGATTTTCGGTCAGCAGGATGGCGACGACGGTTGGCGGCGGCTCTTCGAGAAACTTCAGCATGCTGTTGGCCGCCTGCGGCGTCATCGTCTCCGCCTGTTCCATGATGTACACCTTGCGCTTCGCCTCGCCCGCGCGATAGGACAGGTCGCGCTGCAGACCGCGAATCTGGTCGATTCGGATCGATGCGCCGTCCGGCTCGATGATGTGCAAATCCGGTTCGTTGCCGTGCTCGACTTTCCGGCAGGCCAGACATTCGCCGCACGCATCCACACCGCCGGTCGTGCAGAACAGCGCCTGCGCGAAGGCGAGCGCGGCCTGCTTCCGCCCCGTCCCCGCGGGTCCGCCGAACAGATAGGCGTGCGAAACATTGCCGGTTTTCAGGGCCGCCTGCAGCAGCTTGACCGCCTTCGGCTGGCCGGGGATGTCTCTGATTCGCATGGGGTTACCGATCCTTTCCGCATCCGGAACCGATCTTTCGTCAGAACAGCAGATTCATCAGCAGCCCGCGGATCTCGCCGATCTTCGCGAGCAGCTCAAGCCGTCCCTCTTCGGTCTGCAGCAGCTCTTCGCCCATGCTGACCAGGACGGCGTCGATCTCTTCGATCAGCTTGTACCGTTTGACCCGGCCCCTCCGGTCCCATCCGCGGGTCTCTTTCAGGCCGATGCCGCGCCGGACCGTGTCCTCGAGGAACCGCTTGACCATCTGGCGGTAGAGCATCAGCTCGCGCACCGTCATGTTGCGGGCGAGCCGCTCCCCCTGACGGTGAATCTCGCCCAGCATCCGCTGCAGCGCTTCCTGCGTCCGGGCCGTTTCCTGTTCCTGCATCAGATCGGCGAACGATTTCGGCGCCGCCTGGCGCTGGATGTTGTCCATCCGCGTCCGGTCCTGTCCGACCGCGCGGTATCCGGGGTTGATTTTCATATCGTATCCTTCCCGCGATCCGTATCCGTCATCGGATCATCAATAATGCTCGAAACGCTCGACGGGCAGCACCCACACCGCCGCGCCACCGACCTGCACTTCGACGGGGAACGGCATGTACGAATCGGTCGAACCGCTCATCGGCGA
>Ga0207866_1000339_pt1 | contig 70971 bp, 66 predicted proteins | sample HigsolmetaAR203D_FD_184835 | JGI IMG/M metagenome (GOLD analysis project Ga0207866, IMG submission 184835) | Ionic liquid and high solid enriched microbial communities from the Joint BioEnergy Institute, USA - AR20-3-D (SPAdes) (version 2) ...
CGGAGGCCTCCTGGATGCGGTGGACGATGGCCTTGAGCTGCTCGACGGTGGCGTTGGCGTCGTCGCGCATGCGGGCGAACACCCCCCGGAAGTCGCCCTCCATCCGCACCGTCAGGTCGCCCTGGGCCAGGCCGGACAGCACCGCGGAGACGCGCTCCACGCCGCCGGAGAAGGTGGCCAGCAGGTGGTTGAGCTTCTCCGACAGGGCCAGGATGAAGTCCTGCTTGCCCGCCAGCTCGATGCGGCCGGACAGGTCACCGGCGGCCGCGGCCTCGACGATGCGGCTGACCTCCTCCTCGATCCGCACCTCGCCGGTGCGGTCGGCCCACTCGACCACGTAGCCGATGCGGCCGCCGTCGCCGCCGACCACAGGGTTGATGATCAGGCGCATGCTCCGCCCGCCGATGCGGATGTTGGCGCGGTGGGTGCCGGTCAGGGCGGCCAGCATGCGCTCCTGGCGGGACGGGTCGCGGTGGAACATGTCGATGCTGTTGCCGACCACGGTGGCGGCGTCGAAGTCCGGCAGGTCGCGGCGGATGTCCTCCTGCGCCTCGGCCAGCATGCGCAGCAGCGGCCGGTTGGCGTAGACGATCCGGCGCTGGGCGTCGGCGATCATCACGTTGGTGGTCACACAGTCCAGCGCCGTGTGCATGCGCGCGTAGGCCCGGGCGCGCGCGCTTTCCTCCGCCTGGCGACCGGCCATGCGCCGACCCAGTTCCACCAGGGCCTGGGCCAGCGAGCCCGGCGCCCACTCGCGGGCGGCAACCGCCTCCGGTACCGGGCGCTCCTCGGCCAGCTCCCGGGCCAGCATCGCCAGCATGCCCGGGGTGGCGCCCAGCTGCAGCAGCTGCCGCCGCAGGCGCACGGCCATCCACGCCAGCACCGCGGCCTCCGTGGCGACGAAGGTCATGTGCAGCAGCGCGCTGGCGGCTGTGGCGGACGGATGCAGCACGGACGGCTGCACGGCCAGGCACGCCGCCTGCCAGGCGGTGAGGGCCGCCGCCGCCGCGACGATGGGCAGCCAGTCGCGGTACTGGAGCAGCAGGGCCAGCAGCAGGACGATCGCGCCAAAGTGGAGCCCGGACATGCCTCCGGACTGGTGGACCAGCGTGACGGCCTGCGCCACCAGCGCCAGCGCCACCACCGTCCGGCCCGGCCGGGTTCCCGGACGCAGCCGCGCCAGTACGGCGACGAGGAGCAGGGCCGGCAGGGCCGCCCCCAGGAACGCGCCCCAGTGGCCACCGGCCACCGCGGCAAACAGCGAGAGGCCCGCCAGCACGGTTGCCACGCCCAGGAACAGCCGGTCGGCCGCGGCCGCCACCTCCTCCAGGCAGGCCGGGGGCGCGTGACGGACGGTCCGGATGGATGCGCTATCGGTCATGGATGATCTCCTTCATCGGCATGAGCAGTCGGACGCGGCCACCCGGGAGGGCGGACGCGGCTGGCGGGCAATGGCGGAAACCCCGGGCGTGGACGCGGGGCGATGGCGTCGCGGCTGGTTGCGCCGCGGAACCGACACGCGGCGCAGGTCGTGGTGGCCGGATGCGGCCGGAAGGTGGGACCGGCGGACTTCCGTGTCCCCCAGCTTCACCCGCCGGGAACATCCCGGGGCCGCCATGGTGCGCGGTTCCGCCGGCCCCCCGGGGATACCGGGGACGTGCAGGGGGACTCCAGTCCCGTGTTCTTCCCTGATCAAACCTCTTCCCCGATTCCCCTGGATCGGGAGCACCCCGACGGGGTGGGCCCTATCCACGACATCGGCGCCGGTGGCGATTGCCTTGAGGTGTGCATCTGACGGCCGGTTAACGGTTCAAGGGAATGAAGGGAGCCGGGCAGGGCGGGCAGCCGCAGCGGGTGCGCCGGGACGGGGCGCCGCCAAAAAAGAAGGCCGCGCCGTGGAACGCGGCCGTGCCATGCAGGCAAGGGAGACTTGTGCGGTATCAGGCGGCCTTCTGCACCTGGCGCATGCGCGCCAGGCCGCCGACGTCGACGATCAGCGCGACGCGGCCATCGCCCAGGATGGTGGCGCCGGAGATGCCCGGCACGCGCCGGTAGTTCTTTTCCAGGTTCTTGACCACGACCTGCTGCTGGCCCACCAGCTCCTCGACCTCCAGCGCCAGCTTCTGGCCGTCGCCCTCGACCACCACCACCAGCGACTCCCTGCCGCCGCCGTGGTAGCCGTAGGTGTCCGCCAGCGAGATCAGCGGCAGGTACTCGCCGCGCACGCGCAGCACGCGGCCCTCGCCGGCGACGGTGCGGATGTCCTCCGCTTCCGGCTGCAGCGCCTCGAGCACGTGGCTCAACGGCAGGATCAGGATCTCGCCGCCGGTGGACACGACCATGCCGTCGAGGATGGCCAGGGTCAGCGGCAGGCGGATCACCACGCGGGTGCCCTTGCCGGGCGCGCTTTCGATCTGCACCTCGCCGCCCAGGCCCTGGATGTTCCTGCGCACCACGTCCATGCCCACGCCGCGGCCGGACAGGTCGGTAACCGTGTCGGCGGTGGAGAAGCCGGGGGCGAAGATCAGGTCCCAGACCTGCGCGTCGGTCGGGTTCTCCGGCACCTGCAGGCCGCGCTCGGCAGCCTTGGCCAGGATCTTGACCCGGTCCAGGCCGCGGCCGTCGTCGGCGACCTCGATCACGATGTGCCCACCCTGGTGGGAGGCGGCCAGGGTGATGGTGCCGGTCTCGTCCTTGCCGGCCTGGCGGCGCACCTCGGGCAGCTCCAGGCCGTGGTCGATGGCGTTGCGCACCAGGTGGACCAGCGGGTCGGTGATCTTCTCGATCAGGCCCTTGTCCAGCTCCGTGCCTTCGCCGATCGTCTGCAGGCGCACCTGCTTGCCCAGGCGGGTGGACAGGTCGCGCACCAGGCGCGGGAAGCGGCGGAACACGGCATCCACCGGCAGCATGCGCACGCCGATCACGGCCTCCTGCAGGTCGCGGGTGTTGCGCTCCAGCAGGTCCAGGCCGGCGAACAGGCGCTCGGCCTGGGTCGGGTCCATGCCGCTGGTGCACTGCTTGAGCATGGCCTGGGTGATGACCAGCTCGCCGACCAGGTTGATCAGGGCGTCCACCTTGTCCACGCTCACGCGGATCGAGGTCTCGGCCTCGCCCACGTGCGCGGCGGCCACCGCCGCCGCGGCCTGCCTGCCCTGGGCGGACGTGGCGCCGGCACCGGTGGCGGGCGCGGCGGCCGGCAGCTGCGGCTGGATGTCCAGTTCGCAGTCGTCCACCACCCAGGCGAACACGTCGTCGATGGCGCTGCGCGGGACCTTGCCGCGCAGACCCAGGTCCCAGGCGATGCAGGCTTCCAGCGGATCCAGCTGGGGGAAGTCCGGCATCCGGTCCAGCTTGGCGGTCACGTCCAGGTCGCCCAGCTGCTCCAGCTCGCGCAGGATGCGCAGCGGGTCGTTGCCGGTCATGAACAGCGACGGGGCCGGGGCGAAGGCGATCTTCCAGCCCTCCGGCTCCGGCCCGGCGGCCTTGGCCTGCGCGGCGGCGGGGGCCGAGCCCAGCTCCTGCTGCAGGCGGGCCATCGCCGCCTCCACCGCCGCCTGGTCGGACGGCTTGCCGTGCTCGGCCTCGGCCAGGAGGGTGCGCAGCACGTCGACCGAGGCGAGCATGGCATCCACCGCACCGGAGGTGATGGCGCGCCTGCCGCCGCGGATCTCGTCCAGCAGCGTCTCCAGCACGTGGGTCAGCGAGGCCATCTTCTCGAAGCCGAACGTCGCCGCGCCCCCCTTGATCGAGTGGGCGGCGCGGAACACCGAGTTGATGACCTCCGGGTCGGTGCTGCCGCCATCCATGGCCAGCAGTCCGGCCTCCATCGCGTCCAGGCCTTCCCGGCTTTCCTCGAAGTAGGTGGCGTGGAAGCGTTGCAGGTCCATGTTCATGGCGGGGACGGCTCGCTACGGCGGGCGGTATCAGCCCAGGACTTTCTGGACGGTGGCGACCAGCTGCTCGGGGTTGAACGGCTTGACCAGCCAGCCGGTGGCGCCGGCGGCCTTGCCTTCGGCCTTCTTGTCGGCGGCCGACTCGGTGGTCAGCATCAGCAGCGGGGTGAACTTGTAGTCCGGCAGGGCCCGCAGCGCACGGATCAGCGAGATGCCGTCCATGTTGGGCATGTTCACGTCGGTCACCACCGCGTTGAAGCGCTGCTTCTGGGCGCGGTCGAGGGCCACCTGGCCGTCCTCGGCCTCCTCGACGGCGAACCCGGCCGAGGTCAGGGCGAAAGAAACCATCTGGCGCATCGAGGCCGAATCGTCCACTACCAGAATGCGTGCGCTCATGCGGCGTTCTCCACGGTTTGCTTCTTCACTTCGTCTTGGGTGGGAAGGCCCAGCTGCCCGGACAGGCCCAGCAGGCGCGCGGCGTCGCGCAGCGCGTCGCTGCATCCGCGCAGCTCGGTGCGCAGGCCCTGCGCGCCGCGGCTGCGGAAGAAGGCGCACAGCACCTGCATCGCGGCGGTGTGGACACGCCGGACCGCACCGCCGTCCAGGACGACGGCCGGGTCGGTGAGGTGCGCCGCCAGGCGCTCCTTGAGTTCGGCGCTTGCCTCGATGCCGAGGTCCTCGCCAAGGGACACGGTGTTCATCGCGTCTCCGGGATTGGGGTCCGACTGGATAGCGGCCGCGATCGGCCAGGCTTTAGGCCCCGGCACCCGGGCCGCCGGTCTGCAGCAGGCAGGTGGCGTCCAGCAGGATGATCGGCTCGGCGGAGAGGCGGGCGATGCCGCGGAACAGGTCGTTGTGCAGCCGGCCCATGCGGCAGCGGTCGGGGGCCTCGATCTGCGGCTCGGCCAGGGTCACCACGTCCTCGACGGCGCTGACGCGCAGGCCGAGGATGTCGCCCTTGTCCTCGAGCACCACGAAGCGGGTGGCCGGCGTGGTCGGCTGCGACGCCTGGCCCAGGTGCACCCCCAGGTCCAGCACCGGCACCACCTGGCCACGCAGGTTCATCACTCCCAGCATGGCCGGCGGGGTGCCGCGCAGTGCCAGCAGCGGACTGGGCAGCACCACCTCCTGCACTTTCAGCAGCTCCAGGCCGTAGGCCTGGTGGCCGCAGCGCAGGCGCAGCCAGCGCGAAGTGCGTTCCACCGCCGGCGCCGGCGTGGACGGCTCGGCGGAGGCGAGCGCCGCACCGGCCAGGATCGGCGCGCTGCGCGGCGCCGGCACGGCCCGCGGTGCCGGCGCGACACGCGGAGCCGGAGTGGCGGGCGCAGGCGCGGCAGCCGGCGCCGGCGCCGGAGCCGGGGCCGGGGCCGGGGGCGGGGACGCCGTCGCCGTCGGGGTGGTGGCGACCGGCGCGGGCGCCGCCGGCGATGCGGCGGGCGCGGCCGGGGTGTTCATCGGGGCGCCCACCAGCAGTCCGTCCAGGTATTCGTCGAGGACTTCGGCAGCGCTCATGCCGCGCGCTCCAGGACCTCGCCATCGCTGGCCAGGATCCACTCCAGGGCCCGCCGGTAGGCGGACAGGGCACGGCCCGGATAGCCCGCGTCCTCGGCCACCGGCTGCACCAGCGTGTCGGTGTTGCACAGGCGGGTGTCCACCGGCACGGCGTCCTCCCACACCAGGGCGCCGTGGTCCTCCTGCATGCGCTTGAGCGCCTCCTGGCCGGCACGGGTGCGGCGGTCGTACAGGGTCGGAAGCACCGACACCGGCAGCGGCCGCCGGCGCGAGCGCTCGACCATCTCGACGGTGCGGCGCATGCCGGCCAGGCCGTGCAGGGCCAGCGGTTCGGCCTGGGTCGGGATCACCACACGGTCGGCCGCGGCCAGGGCGTTGATCATCAGCAGGCCCAGGGTCGGCGGGCAGTCCAGCAGCACGTAGTCGTGCTGGCCGGCGTGGCGGGCCAGCGCCTGCGACAGGGCCAGGCCCAGGCCCGGCTGGTTGGCGCTGCGCCGCTCCAGCGTGGCCAGGGCGGTCTGCGCGCAGACGAAGCCGAGGTTCTCCACCGGGCTGTGGCGGACCAGCGCCGACAGCGGCTGCGGCGGGGAGGCGAACAGCTCCAGCACGCCCTCCGGCGGCGGATCGGAGGGCACGCCGAAGGCGCGGGTCAGCGAGGCATGCGGGTCCAGGTCGACCAGCAGCACCCGCTGGCCGCGCTGGGCCAGTCCGCGGCCCAGGGCCAGGGTGGTGGTGGTCTTGCCTACGCCGCCCTTCTGGTTGGCGATCGCCCACACGCGCATCGATCCGATCCTCCTGACTTTACGGGTTGGCGGTGGTCGGCCCATTGCTGCCGCCACCGGGCACGTCCGCTTCCTTTATCGGCGCCGATGCCACGGCCTTGACCGTGTCCCCGTCCGCGGCCTCCTCCTCATCGGGTGCGGCCAGGATGATCAGCACCACCCGGCGGTTGAGGTTGCGGCCCTCCTCGGTGCTGTTGTCCGCGCGCGGGCGGTACTCGCCGTAGCCGACCATGGCCAGCCGCTCGGGCGCCACGCCGCGGGCGACGAGCAGGTGCACCACGCTGGCCGCGCGCGCCGCCGACAGCTCCCAGTTGGACGGGAACTGCACGGTGTTGATCGGGCGGTTGTCGGTGTAGCCCTCCACCCGCACCGGGTTGGGCGTGCCCTCCAGCACCTCGGCCATCTTCGCCAGCACCTCGCGCGCGGAGGCATCCAGTTCCGCCGAGCCGGTGTCGAACAGGATGTCGCTGTTGATCTCGACCTCCAGCCACAGCTCGGCGCGCTTGACCGTGATCAGCCTGGCCTTGACCAGCGGCGCCAGGGCATCCTCCAGACGCGCGGCGACGTTGCCGAGCTGGCGCTGGGCGCGCTGCACCGCGGCGCGGCTGGCCACGTCCAGCGGCGTGCCGGTGCGCGCGTGCGAGGCCAGCGCCGGCAGCAGGGTGGGGTTGGGCGAGGGCGCCGGCGCCGACGGGCCCTGCTTGGCACCGGAGCGGATCGGCGAGGGGCGGTCGTAGTCCGAGCCCTGCAGCTGGTGGTTGCCGATCTGCACCGGGTTGATGGTGCGCGGCGCGCCGCCGAAGGCGGCGGTGAGCGCGTCGGCCAGCACGCGGTACTTGCCCTCGTTGATCGAGGAGATGGCGTACATCACCACGAAGAACGCCAGCAGCAGCGTCATCAGGTCGGCGTAGGGCACGACCCAGGCTTCGTGGTTGGTGTGGTCCTCGTGCGGGCGGCGGCGGGCCATGGCGTGGTCAGTGCAGGAAGCCGGCCAGCTTGGATTCGATGTTGCGCGGGTTCTCGCCCTGGGCGATGGCGATCAGCCCCTCGATGATCATCTCGCGCTCGCCGGTGCGCCGCGCGATCACGCTCTTGAGCTTGGCCGCCACGGGCAGGAACAGCAGGTTGGCCGAGGAAATGCCGTAGATGGTCGCGGTGAACGCCGCGGCGATGCCGTGGCCGAGCTTGCCCGGGTCGGCCAGGTTCTTCATCACCGCCATCAGGCCGAACACCGCGCCGATGATGCCCAGGGTGGGGGCGTAGGTGCCCATGCCCTCGAACACCCGGGCCGCGGCCAGCTCCTGGCTCTCCTGGGTGTTGAGGTCGATCTCCAGCATGTGCCGGATCTGCTCCGGCTCCACGCCGTCCACCAGCATCTGCAGGCCCTTGCGCAGGAACGGGTCGGTCTGCTCCTGCACCTGCGGCTCCAGGCCGAGCAGGCCCTGGCGGCGCGCCAGGTTGCTCCACTCCAGGATCTGCGCCAGCAGCGCTTCGCGATCGGACACCGGCGGGCGGATCACCCAGCCGACGATGCGCAGGGCGCGACGGAACACCGCCGGCGGCGTGTGCAGGAAGATCGCCGCCACGGTGCCGACGATCACGATCACGAACGCGCCGGAAGACCACAGCGAGCCCAGTCCGGCGCCCTTGAGCAGGCTGCCGCCGACCAGCGACACCAGTGCCAGCAGCAGACCGAGAAGGCTGAGGATGTCCATGCGGCTGGTATCGGCCCCCTTCGTCGGCTTCTTTAGTCGGAGGGCCCGCGCGCCCCGGCGTACGGGCCCGGCGCGCGGGCCATGCGGGCCGGCGTCAGTGCGCCGGCACCTGCTGTTCGGCCGAGGCGCGCAGCCCGTCCACGTCCAGGATCAGCGCCAGGCTGCCGTCGCCGATCAGGGTGGCGCCGGCGTAGCCGGGCAGGCCGCGCAGGGCGCGCGGCAGCGGCTTGATCACCACTTCCTCGCGGCCGCGCACCTGGTCCACGATCAGGCCGAAGCGCGCGTCGCCCATCTGCAGCACCACCACCGTCAGCAGCGGTGCCTCGCGGGCCGGGATGCCCAGCCAGTGGCGCAGGTCCACCAGCGGCAGGGTGTGGCTCTGCCGGTCCAGCACCTGGCGGCCGTCGAACCAGCCCAGCGAGGAGGCCGCGGCGTGCAGCACCTCCTGCACGCGCGCCAGCGGCAGCGCGTACACCGCCTCGCCGGCCTGCACCAGCAGGGTCGGCAGGATGGCCAGGGTCAGCGGCACGCGGATCAGGAAGCGGGTGCCACGGCCCAGCTCGGACTGGATCTGGATCTGCCCGCCGAGCTCGCGGATGCGCGACTGCACCACGTCCATGCCCACGCCGCGGCCGGAGATGTCGGTGACCTGGGCCTTGGTCGAGAAGCCCGGCAGGAAGATCAGGTTGAGGCATTCCTCCGGGCCGAGGCGGGCGGCGGCGTCCGGGTCCAGCAGGCCCTTCTCGCGCGCCTTGGCGCGCAGGCGCTCCGGGTCGATGCCGGCGCCGTCGTCGTAGACCTCGATGGCCACGTAGTCGCCTTCCTGCTGCGCGGCCAGGCGCAGCTTGCCCACGCGCGGCTTGCCGGCGGCCTCGCGGATCTCCGGCGGCTCGATGCCGTGGTCGATGCCGTTGCGCACCAGGTGCACCAGCGGATCGGCCAGGGCCTCGACCAGGTTGCGGTCCAGCTCGGTCTCCGCACCGACCATCTCCAGGTCCACTTCCTTGTTGAGGGAGCGGGCCACGTCGCGGGCGACCTTGGGGAAGCGCGAGAACACCTTGCCCACCGGCTGCATGCGCGTGCGCATCACCGCCGACTGCAGGCGCGAGGTGGCCACGTCCAGGCCGGCCACGGCGCGGTCCAGCTCCTCGTCGCGCAGGCGTGCGCGCAGGGTCTTGAGGCGGTTGCGCGCCAGCACCAGTTCGCCGGTCAGGTTGACGATGGCGTCCAGGCGGCGGGTGTCCACGCGCACGGTGTGCTCGGCCTCGGCCGCGGCCGCCGGCTTCGGTGGCGCGGGCGGGCGGGCCGGCGCACGCGGTGCGGGCGCGGGTGCCGGCGTCGCGGGCTTCGGCGCGGCGGCGGCGGGCGCCGCCGGCTTGACGCCGGGAGCGCCGCCCTTGCCGTGCAGCTGGTCCAGCAGCGCCTCGAATTCGTCATCGGTGATGGTGTCGGAGGCCGGTGCCGCGGCCGGCGCCGGCGTGGCCAGGCCCGGGGCACCCCCCTTGCCGTGCAGCTGGTCCAGCAGTGCCTCGAACTCGTCCTCGCTGATGGTGTCCGACGCGGCGGCCGGCGGGGCGGGCGGTGGAGGCGGCGCGGCCGGAGCCGGCGCGGCCTGGAACTTGAACTGGGCGATGAGCTCCGGCGGCGCGGGTTCGGGGTCGGTGCCCGCGGAGAGCGCGTCCACCATGGCCTGCAGCCAGTCCAGCGAGCGCTGCGCGGCGTCGAAGTGCTGCGCCTCCAGCCGGGCCTGGCCGGAACGGGCGGCGCCCAGCGCCTCCTCGGCGGCGTGGCACAGCTCGACCATCGGCTGCACGCCGAGGAAGCCGGCGCCGCCCTTGAGGGTATGGAAGCCGCGGAACACCGCGTTGAGCTGCTCGCGGTCCTCCGGGTCGTGCTCCAGCGTGACCAGCTGCTCGCCGAGGCGGTCCAGGATCTCCTGGGCCTCGATGATGAAGTCGGCCGCGATTTCCGGCGTCACCCCGCTCATGGCCTACAGTCCCAGTCCGGCAAGCAGCGCGTCGGCATCGTCCTGGCTGACGGCGTGGCGGTCCAGGCCGGCCACGGCCGGGCCGGCCAGGGCCGGTTCGGCAGGCCTGCCTTCCTGTGCCAGGCCCAGTTCGCCGAAGCCCTCGTGCATGCGTCGCACGATCCCGGCCACGCGCTTGATGATCTGGCCGGTGATGTCCTGATAGCTCTGGGTCAGCGCGATCTCGGTCAGGTTGGCGCGGATCCGGTCCAGCACCTGGTCCTGGCCCACCGACACGCCCTCGGCGCGCAGGCCCTCGACCAGGGCGCGGCATTCGTCGGCCAGGTCCAGGGTACGGTGGGTGGCCTGTTCGGTGACCGAGATCACGTGGTCCAGGCGCGCGCAGGCGTCGTCCAGCTCGGCGCCGCTGGCGCCGGGCACCTGCGGCAGTTCGCCGAGGGCCTGGCTCAGCTCGCGGGCGAGCCGGCCCAGGCCCTGCACCAGCGGGCGGGTGCGGGCGGCGGCCAGGGCGTCGACCTCGGCGCGCAGGGCGCTCTCGTCGCCGCGCTCCAGGGCGTTGAGTGCTTCGTGCAGGCGCCGGATCAGGGCCCGGCGTTCCGGCGAGGTGGTGCTCATGCGGTGGCCGCCAGCCTCTCGAAGATCTTGTTGAGCTTCTCTTCCAGGGTCTGCGCGGTGAACGGCTTGATGATGTAGCCGTTCACGCCGCACTGGGCCGCCTCGATGATCTGCTCGCGCTTGGCCTCGGCCGTGACCATCAGCACCGGCAGGGCCTTGAGCTTGTCGTCCGAACGGATGGCACGCAGCAGCTCGATGCCGGTCATCCCCGGCATGTTCCAGTCGGTGATGACGAAGTCGAACGGCTGGCTGCGCAGCGCCGCCAGGGCGGTGTGGCCGTCGTCGGCCTCGGCGGTGTTGGTGTACCCCAGATCGTTGAGCAGGTTCTTGACGATGCGCCGCATCGTCGAGAAGTCGTCCACGATCAGGATGCGCATGTTCTTGTTCACTACGTGCTCCGTTTGCAAAAGCCTGCGCGCTCAGTCCTCTTCCAGACCGGCATCGCTCAGTTCGTACTGGGACAGGCGGGCGCGCAGCCGCAGTACCGCCTGGCCGTGGATCTGGCACACGCGGGACTCGCTGACCCCGAGCACCGCGCCGATCTCCTTCAGGTTCAGTTCCTGCTCGTAGTACAGCGACAGCACCAGCTGCTCGCGCTCCGGCAGCTGGCCGATGGCGGCGGCCAGCTCGCGGCCGAAGTCGGCGCGCTCCAGCGCCTGCTGCGGGGTGGGGGCGCCGCTGTGCACCTGCACCTCGCCGTGGTCCTCCACGTGCGAATCCAGGCTCAGCACCTGGCCGCGCGAGGCGTCCTCCAGCAGGCGCAGGTACTCCGGCAGCGACATGTCCAGGCGTGCGGCCACCTCCTGCGGGGTGGCGGCGCGGCCGGTGGCCTGCTCGATCTCGCGCACCGCGGCGGCGGCATCGCGCGCGCGCCGGTGCACCGAGCGCGGCACCCAGTCGCCGCGGCGGATCTCGTCGATCATGGCGCCACGGATGCGGATCGAGGCGTAGGTCTCGAACGAGGCGCCCTGGTCGGGGTCGTAGCTGCGGCTGGCCTCGATCAGGCCGATCATGCCGGCCTGGATCAGGTCGTCGACCTCCACGCTGGCCGGCAGGCGCGCGGCCAGGTGGTGGGCGATGCGCCGGACCAGGTCGGCGTGGCGCGCCACGGCATCGCTGGCGCAGCTGCGCTGGACGGCGCGGTATTCGGCGGCGGCTGCCAGGCTCATGCGACCGCCCCCTGCCGGATCATCCGGTCCACGAAGAACTCGATGTTGCCGCGCGGGGCCGCCGGCGGCTGCCAGCGCGCCGCGCGCCGGGCGATCTCGGCGATGGCCCGCGCCGACGGGCTGGCGGGATAGGCGGTGGCGACGGCCTGCTGGCGCTGCACCGCCATGCGCAGCCATTCGCAGTGCGGCACCGCACCCAGGTAATTGAGCGAGACGTCGCCGAGGAAGCGCTCGCACACCCGCGAGAGCTTGTCGTACAGGCCGCGCCCCTCGGCCGGGCTGCGCACCATGTTGGCCACCACCTGCACCCGGTCCACGCCGCGCTCGCGGGACAGGACCTTGATCAGGGCGTAGGCGTCGGTGATCGAGGCCGGCTCGTCGCAGACCACCACCACCGCGTCCTGGGCGGCCTGGCAGAAGGTCAGCACGCTGTCGGTGATGCCGGCGGCGGTGTCCACCACCAGGATGTCCAGCTCGCGCTGCAGGTCGTTGAACACGTTGACCAGACCCACGTGCTGGGCCGGCTGCAGCTCGGCCATGTGCTGGCGACCGGAGGCGGCGGGCACCACCAGCATGCCGCCCGGGCCCTCCATGATCACGTCCTCCAGCTCGCAGCGGCCGGCCACCAGGTCGGCCAGGGTGTACTGCGGGGACAGGCCCAGCAGCACGTCCACGTTGGCCAGGCCCAGATCGGCGTCCAGCAGCAGGGTGCGCTTGCCCAGCGCCGCCAGCGAGGCGGCCAGGTTCACCGACAGGTTGGTCTTGCCCACGCCGCCCTTGCCGCCGGTGACGGCAATGCTGCGGACGGGGGTCAGGGGCTTGTTGGCGGCGGACATGGGCGGGAATCGGACCTCATGCGACGGCATGGTCATGCTCCGGGACGTTCGGCTTATCGGCAGCGCGGCGCAGATCTTCAAGGCGCAGGACCAGGCTGGCCGCGTTGGCCCGGTGCAGGTCCTCGGGGACCCGCTGGCCGTCGGTGATCCAGGTCAGCGGCAGCTGGTGGTCCACGACCACCGACAGGGCGCTGCCCAGCCGGCCGGTCTCGTCCACCTTGGTCAGGACCACGCCCTGGGGCCTGGCGGCACTGAAGCGGCGCACCACCTCGTCCAGGTCGGCGTAGTGGGAATTGGCCGGCAGGACCAGCAGGGTGCTGACCTGGCGGGCGGCACGCAGCCAGTTGAGCTGGCTGGCCAGGGCGCGGTCGCGCTGGCCCAGGCCGGCGGTGTCCACCAGCACCACCCGGTAGTCCTGCAGGCGCTGCAGCAGCTGGATCAGGGCCGCGTCGCTGTCGGCCTCGTGCACGGCGATGCCCAGCTGGCGGCCGTAGCCGTGAAGCTGCTCGCGGCCGCCGATGCGGGCGGTGTCGGTGGTCACCAGGGCGATGTCGCGCGGACCGTGCTCGGCCACGAAGCGCGCCGCCAGCTTGGCGATGGTGGTGGTCTTGCCGGCACCGGTGGGACCGACCAGGGCGATCACGCCGCCCTGGTCCATCGGGTCCACCGGGCAGATCGGCAGCTTCTGCGAGACCAGGCCCAGCATCAGGCCGCGGCCGCGGTGCAGCGGCGTGTCCGGCGGGATCTGCAGGGCCACGTCGCGGGTGATGCCGGCATCGAAGCCGTAGTCCTCCATCAGTTCCATGGCCTGCAGGCGCACCGGCGAACCGCGCAGGCGCTCGTCGGTCAGGCGGTGCATCTCGCGCTCGATCATGGCGCGCATCTGCGCCAGCTCCTCGCGCATGGCCGCCAGCTGTTCGTCGCTGGCCGGGGCCGGCGGCGTCGGCACCGGGGCCAGCGCCGGGGCGGCGGCGCCGGGAGGCGCCGGTGCGACGGCGGGTTCGGCCACGGCGACCGGGGCGGGGGACGCCTGGACCGGGGCCGGTGCGGCTGCCTCCGCCGGGGCCACGCCGGCGCTGACCGCCTGCGCGGTGGGGGTGGCCAGGGCGGCGGCCATGGCCGCGGCGAAGTCCGGACGCGGCGCGGGTGCCGCCGGTGGCTGGACCTGGGCCCCGGCGGGGGCCAGGAACGGGTTGGGGCGCGGCGCCGGCTCGGTGGCCCGCTGCGCCTCCAGCAGGGCGCGCTGCACGGCGTCCTCGTCGTAGTTGCTGGCGGCCACGATCTCCACGCCTTCCTCGGTGCGGCGGTTGGAGAGGATGACCGCGTCCGCGCCGTGCTCGGCGCGCACCATGCGCAGCGCGGTGCGCATGTCGGGGGCGACGAATCGTTTGATCTTCATGGCGCGGAACCGGATCGGGTCAGGGAGTGGGAAAGGGACGGCGGAAGGAGCGGGGCGGGCGGCGGCGGACGCCACCGGCGTCGTGGGCCGCTTGTTCGTGCTTTCGGTCCGGCCATGTGTTCACTTCCTCCGTTCCCCTTGGCCATCAGCTGATCGTGCCGACCAGCTTCAGCCGCTTGTCCTCGGGCACCTCGGTGTAGGCCAGCACCGCCAGCGAAGGCACGCTGTGGCGGACCAGCCGCGCGAGGGCGGCGCGCACCGGCGCCGGCACCAGCACCACCGCCGGCTCGCCACGCGCCTCCTGGCGCTGGGCGCAGTCGGCCAGGCTCTGCTGCAGGCGCTCGGCCAGGCCGGGCTCCAGCGCGGCGCCGTTGCCCTGCACGGAGTCCTGCAAGACCCGTTCCAAAGGCGGGGCCAGGGTGAACACCGGCAGCTCCGGCGACATTCCGGCGATCTCCTGGACGATGAAGCGGCCCAGGGCGTTGCGCACGGCGGCGGTGAGCACGGCCGGGTCCTGGGTGTGGGCGCCGTGCTCGACCAGGGCCTCGACGATCTTGCGCAGCTGGCGCACCGGCACCCGCTCGGTGAGCAGGTTCTGCAGCACCCGCACCACCACCGACAGCGGCAGGGTCTTGGGCGTCAGGTCCTCGACCAGCTTGGGCGCGCTCTTGGCCAGGGTGGCCAGCAGCTGCTGCACCTCCTCGTGGCCCAGCAGCTCCGGTGCGTGCTCGCGCACCAGGTGGGACAGGTGGGTGGCCACCACGGTGGCCGGGTCCACCACGGTGTAGCCCAGCGCCTCGGCCTGGGCACGCTGGTGCGGCTGGATCCACACCGCGTCCAGGCCGAAGGCCGGGTCCTTGCCCTTGATGCCGTCGATCTGGCCGAGCGCACCGCCCGGGTCCAGGGCCAGCTCGCGGTCGGGGTGGATCTCGGCGGTGGCCACCGGCACCCCGTGCACCAGCACGCGGTACTGGTTGGCCTGCAGCTCCAGGTTGTCGCGGATGTGCACCGGCGGCACCAGGAAGCCGATCTCCTGGGTCAGCTTGCGGCGCACGGCCTTGATCCGCGCCATCAGTTCGCCGCCCTGGCCCTTGTCCACCAGCGGGATCAGGCGGTAGCCGACCTCCAGCCCCAGCGGGTCCACCGGGCGCAGCTCGTCCCAGTCCGGCTCGGCGCTGCTGGCGGCCGCCGGCGTCGGCGCGCCGTCGCCGGCCGGATCGGCGGCCGCCGGGGCGCGGGCGTCGCGCTGCCAGAGCTTCCACGCGCAGAAGCCGAGGATCGCCGCCAGCGTCAAAAAGGCGACGTTGGGCATGCCCGGCACCAGGCCGACCACGCCCAGGATGCCGGCGGCGATGGCCAGCGCCTTGTGCTGGCCGAACACCTGGCCCACCACCGCACCGCCCATGTCCTGGGCGCGCGAGGCACGGGTCACCAGCATGGCCACGGCGGTGGACACCAGCAGCGCCGGCAGCTGCGCCACCAGGCCGTCGCCGATGGACAGCAGGGTGTAGGTGGCGGCCGCGTCGGCCACCGGCATGCCGTGCTGGAGCACGCCCACCGCCAGGCCGCCGACCAGGTTGATGGCCAGGATCAGGATGCCGGCGATGGCGTCGCCGCGGATGAACTTGCTGGCGCCGTCCATCGCGCCGTAGAAGTCGGCCTCTTCGCGCACTTCCTCGCGCCGGGCCTTGGCCTCCTCGCGGGTCAGCAGGCCGGCGTTGAGGTCGGCGTCGATGGCCATCTGCTTGCCGGGCATGGCGTCGAGGATGAAGCGCGCGGTTACCTCGGAGATGCGCCCGGCGCCCTTGGTGATGACCACGAAATTGATGATGGTCAGGATGGCGAAGACGACGATGCCGACGGTGTAGTTGCCGCCGATCACGAACTCGCCGAAGGCGGCGATCACCTTGCCCGCGGCGTCGTGGCCGTTCTGGCCGTTGAGCAGGATCACGCGGGTGGAGGCCACGTTCAGGGCCAGGCGCAGCATCGTGGTGGTCAGCAGCACGATCGGGAAGATCGTGAAGTCCAGCGGACGCTGCACGTAGACCACGGCCAGCAGCACCACCAGCGACAGGGCGATGTTGAAGGAGAACAGCGCGTCCAGCACCGGCGGGGCCAGCGGCACCACGATCATGGCCAGCATGGCCAGCACCACCAGGGGCGCGCCCAGGCCGTTGCGGGCCAGCTCCAGCAGGCGCCGCGCCAGCGGCGGGGAAGCCACGGTGCTCACCGGCCGTCACCCTCCGGGAACTCGTCCACCTCGACCCGGCCCAGCTCCGGGTGGGCCCTGAGGGTGCCGGCACGCCAGGCGCGCAGCTGGTAGACGTAGGACAGCACCTGGGCGACAGCGGCGTACAGTCTCACGGGGATTTCCTTGCCTAGCTGGCCTTCGCGATACAAGGCGCGTGCCAGAGGCGGTGCGGACACCAGGGCCACGCGGTGGCGTGCGGCCACCTCGCGGATGCGCAGGGCCACCTCGTCCACGCCCTTGGCCACCACGGTGGGGGCGCGCATGGTGCCGCCGTCGTACTTGAGCGCCACGGCGTAGTGGGTCGGGTTGACCACCACCACGTCCGCGGTGGGCACGGCCTCCATCATCCGCCGCTGCGACAACTGGAACTGGATCTGCCGGATCCGGCCCTTGACCTGCGGGTTGCCCTCGCTCTCCTTCAGCTCCTCGCGCAGCTCCTGGCGGGTCATCTTCAGCTTCCGCGTCCAGTTCCACTTCTGGTACGGGACGTCGGCGGCGGCCAGCAGCAGCAGTGCGGCGCCGGAGGCCAGCAGCAGGGTCGCGGCAAAATGCAGGCCGGTGCGGACGGCGTCCTCCAGGGCCTGGTTGGGCATGACCCGCAGCACGTCCATGCCGTGGGCCAGGGCCAGGCCGGCGGCGGTGCCCACCAGCACCACCCGCAGCAGCGACTTGGCCAGCTCGGCCAGGCTGGTGGGGCCGTAGATGCGCTTGAGCCCGGACAGCGGGTTGAGGCGGTTGATGTCCGGGACCAGGGCCTTGGACGCGAAGTTGAAGCCGCCCAGCACCATCGGCGCCACGAAGGCCGCCAGCAGGCATGCCGCCATCAGCGGGGCAACCACCAGCAGCAGCTTCAGCAGCAGCAGGCCCATGTGCGGGAACAGCCGCTCGGGCGCGCCCAGCAGGGCCGGTTCCGGGCTCAGCGCGCTGCGCAGCCAGCCCTGCGCCCCGCGCCCGAACAGCGGGCCGGCGGTGACCAGCGTCACCACCCCGGCGCCGAACACGGCCACGGTCGCCAGCTCGCGCGAGCGCGGCAGGTTGCCCTGCTCGCGCGCCTGGCGCAGGCGTTTTTCGGTAGGTTGTTCGGTGCGTTCCTGGCCGTCCTCGTTCTCGGCCATGGCCGGCTCCTGCACACGGGGATCCGGCGCAGGTCATGCAAGTCCCGTTCCAGCCGCCGTCAGCCGGCCGGGGTCTCCTCCGCGGGGGCCGCGGCCGGTCCGGGCCGGGGCAGCGGCCCGGGCCGGCCGATGTGGTAGCCCTGGACCCAGTCCACGCCCAGGCCACCCAGCTCGGCGAGGATGGCCTCGTCCTCGACGTACTCGGCCACGGTCTCGGCCTGGTAGGCGCGGGCGATGGCGACCATGGCCCGGACCAGGTCGCGGTCGCGCGGGTTGCGGGCGATGTTGCGGATGAAGCTGCCGTCGATCTTGATCAGGTCGATGGGCAGCTGCTGCAGGCGCTCGAAGCTCTGCATGCCGGTGCCGAAGTCGTCCAGGGCGATCAGGCAGCCGCGCCGGCTCAGGCCCTCCAGCAGCGGCCGCGCCTGGGCCATGCCGCCGGAGACCGCCCGCTCGGTGACCTCGAAGCACAGCCGGGAGGCGCAGCCGGGCAGGGCGTCGAGCTGGTACAGCAGCCAGTTGCGGAACTGCTCGGAGATCAGGCTGCGCCCGGTCAGGTTCACCGCCAGGCGCCGGTACGGCAGCGGCCCGGGATGGGCCCGCATCCACTTCAGCAGGTGCTCGATCACCGCCCGGTCCAGCTCCACCACGCCGCGGCTGGCCTCCAGCTCGGCCATGTACTCGTGCGGCAGCAGCAGGCGGCCGTCGTCGTCGCGCAGACGGCACAGGATCTCGCCCATGGCCGGGACGGCCTCGCCCAGCCGGCGTATCGGCTGCACGTGCAGCTCGATGCGGCGGCGTCGCAGCAGCGACAGCGCCAGCGAATGGGTTTCCAGCAGGGCGCGCAGCGCCACCGGGTCGGACTGCCCCTGCGCGAACACCGGCGCGGTCTCGCCGCGGTCGCGCGCGCACTGCATGGCGCCGTAGGCCGCGTGCAGGGCCAGCTCCACCGCCTGCGGGCTGGCGTCGCGCAGCATGGCCACGCCCAGGTGCGGCTCGATGCGCACGCACACGTTGTCGTAGCGGAACTCGAACTGCTCCACCCGCGCCAGCAGCGCCTTCCACGACACCTGGTCGGTGTCCGGGACCAGCACGAACCGGCCCATGCCCAGGGTGTAGGCCTGCACGTCCGGCCCCAGGTGCCGGTACAGGGCCGCGGTCAGCGCCTCCTGCGCCGGCAGGCCGAGGCCGGCCATCAGGCTGTCCAGATGCTCCACGCCCAGGCAGGCGATCTCCGCCGGCGGGCTGTCGCGCCGGGCCAGGTCGTGGCGCAGGGCGTTGAGGTTGGGCACGCCGCTCAGGCCGTCGCGGCGGCCTTCCTCGGCCAGCCGCGCCATCGCCCGGCGGTTGTCGCGGCTGATCACCAGGGTCAGCACCATCAGCTGCTGGGCCATGCTCATCTCCAGGCCGATCTGCAGCAGCTGCAGCGCGTCGGTGCGCAGCCCGGAACGGGTGCCGGCGCCCACCAGGTACACCAGCAGGGTGGTGACGCAGGCGATCAGCGGCGCCGACCAGCGCCAGGGCAGGCGCAGCACCGCCCACATCACCAGGCCGGCGAACATCAGGCGCTGGTCCAGCAGGCCGCCGAGCAGGTGCCCGGACGGCGAGGGCACGGCCCACAGCATCACGCCCAGCAGCAGGCTGTAGGCGGCCACCAGCACGACCTCCCAGGCGCGCAGCGGCACCTGCATCGGCGCCGGCTCGCGGCGGCCGGTGACCCACAGCACAAGCGGAAGCGTGACGCAGAGCACGCCGTAGAAGCGCGAGAAGCCCACCCGGATGGCCTGTTCGAACAGCGCCTCGCCCTCCAGGCCGGAGAACAGCCCGGCGAAGGCCAGGTGCGCCACCGCCCAGCCGGCCGGGTACAGGGCGAAGGCCGCCGCGCCGAAGGGGATGATGTCCTCCTGGCGGAACAGCAGCCGCTGCCGCGGCCAGCCGGCCAGGCGTGCGCACAGCAGGGTCCAGCCGTACATGGACAGGTACAGCGGCAGCGTGCCCAGGAACCGCTGCACCACCTCGCCCGGGTAGAGCAGCACCAGCTGCGCGCACCAGGACAGCAGCAGGGCCAGGAAGCCCACGTGGAAGTAGCGCCGGTCCGGCATCAGCATCGCCAGCGCCAGCAGCAGGCCCCAGTGCAGGTTGGCCAGCGACGACGGGCCGGCGTAGGGCCGGAACTCCGGCCAGTAGGGGATCGGCAGGAACGGCAGCAGGAAGCAGGCGATCGCGACCAGGATCGCCTCGCGCTTGCAGCGGCCGGACCGGTGCCCCATGCATTGCCCCCTTTGCACCGGCCATACCGGCGCACGTGACTATGCGTGAGCGGAAGGCCGTTGAAAACCCTGCCGATGGTCGATGCCGCACCCGGCCCGCCGCCGCGGACCGCGGAGTGCCCGGGCCGGGGCTGCCGGCCTCAGGGGGCGGTGACCCGCGCGGCGGCGCCGTAGGCGGTGTCCAGCAGGGCGCGCAGTGGCGCGGCCAGCTCGCCGGCCAGCACCGCCAGCAGGAACAGGCCCATCAGCACCGCCACCGGCAGGCCCAGCTGGATCGGGTTGAGCGCCGGCGCCGCCCGCGCCAGCACGCCGAAGGCCAGGTTGCAGGCCAGCAGGGCCACCATCACCGGCAGGGCCAGGGTCAGACCACCGCGCAGCACCTGGGTGAACAGGTCCGGCACCACCGCCAGCATCGCCTGTGCGTCCGGCCAGGGTGCCGCCAGCGGCAGGGCCTGGTAGCTGCGCACCAGCAGGGTGACCATCGCCAGGTGGCCATCGGAGGCGAAGAACAGCAGCCCGAAGGCCAGATAGAACCACTGCGCGACCACGCCGGAGCTGGTGCCGCGCAGCGGGTCGCTCATCTGGGCGAAGGACAGGCCCATGCCCTGCGACACCAGCTCGCCGGCCAGGGCGCCGGCCTCGAACATCAGGCGCAGGACGAAGCCCATGGCCACGCCCAGCGCCAGCTCGCGGGCCACGCCCAGCACGGTGGCCGCGTCCAGCCCCGCGAACTCCGGCACCGGCGGCAGCATCGGCGCGATCGCCAGGGCCAGGGTGCCGGCCAGCAGCACCCGCACCCGCGCCGGCAGCGCCCGGGTGCCGACCACCGGCATGGCCATGAGCATGGCCCCGGTACGCAGCATGGTCCACATGACCGTCACGATCATGCCGAAGGCCGCCTGGCCGTCGATGACCATCCGCGTGGCCGCGTCCATGCCGTGCTCAGCCGATCAGGTGCGGGATGCGGTGGAACAGCGCGACCGTGTAGTCGACCAGGTAGGCCAGGAGGAAGCTGCCGATGGCGAACAGCGCGGCGGTCAGGGTCACGGCCTTGGCGATGAAGGCGATGGTCGGCTCGTTGATCTGGGTGGCCGCCTGGACCACGCCGACCACCACGCCGACCACCAGCACGCACAGCAGCAGCGGGCCGCCGACCCAGAGCACCACCTCCAGGCCGCGGCGCAGTTCGGTGAGGGCCAGTTCCGGGGTCATGTCAGACTCCGTTGAAGCTGGCCGCCAGGGTGCCCACGGTCAGCACCCAGCCGTCCACCAGGATGAACAGCAGGATCTTGAACGGCGCGGAGATGAGCATCGGCGAGAGCATCATCATGCCCATGGACATCAGCACGCTGGCCACCACCAGGTCGATGATCACGAACGGGATGTAGATCAGGAAGCCGATCTCGAATGCGGTCTTCAGCTCGGAGGTGACGAACGAGGCCACCAGCACCGGGAACGGCACCGCGTCCGGGCCGCTGTAGGTGTCGTGCCCGGCCAGGCCGGCGAAGGTCATCAGGTCGGTCTCGCGCACCTGCGCCAGCATGAACGCGCGCAGCGGCTCGGTGCCCAGTTGCCAGGCGGTGCGGAAGTCCATCTCGCCGTTGAGGTACGGCGCCAGGCCCGCGTCCCAGGCCTTCTGCCACACCGGCAGCATCACCAGCGCGGTGAGGAACAGGCCCAGGCCGATCAGGACCTGGTTGGACGGCGTCTGGCCGGTGCCCAGCGCCTGGCGCAGCAGCGCCAGCACGATCATGATCCGGGTGAAGGCGGTCATCACCAGCAGCAGCGAAGGCAGCAGGGTGATGGAGGTCATCAGCAGCAGCGTCTGCAGCGGCACGCTGACCGGGGCGTCGCCGATGCGGCCCACGGTCACGTCGGGCAGGGTCGGCAGCTGCGGCGGCACCGGGGGCACCGGCGCGGCGGGCGCGGCCTGGGCCAGCAGCGGCAGGCAGGCCAGCGCCAGCAGGAGCAGCGGCGCGGCAAGGCGCCGCGCATACACGGGCAGGGAAGGTGGCATCGTCATGGATCCTTGCGCAGCCGCCTGGCCAGCAGCTGGGCGAAGTCGGGCAGGTTCTGCGGCAGACGCACCGGCCCGGGCGCCGGCAGCGGTTCGGGCAGTTCGTGCAGCAGGGTCACGCCGCCGGCGGACACGCCCAGCAGCAGCTGGCGCGAGCCGACCTGGACCACCACGGCACGTTCCTTGGTGCCCAGCGGCAGGGTGGCCACCACGCGCAGGCCGTCGCCCGGGCGGAACCCGGCGCCCGGCAGGCGGCGCAGCAGCCAGGCCAGGCCCAGGATCAGGCCCAGCACCAGCAGCATGGCCATGAACGCGCCCAGCAGCCCGGGGCCGTGCGCGCCCGGCTGCACGGCGGCCTGCGCCGCCGGCCGTGCCGCGGTGGCGGCGGTGGCCAGCAACGGGATCACCGCAGCCTCCGGATGCGCTCGCTGGGGCTGACCACGTCGGTCAGGCGCACGCCGAAACGGTCGTTGATCACCACCACCTCGCCGTGGGCGATCAGGGTGCCGTTGACGAATACGTCCAGCGGCTCGCCGGCGCCGCGCTCCAGCTCGATCACCGAGCCCTGGTTGAGCTGCAGCAGGTTGCGGATCGGCATGCGCGTGCGTCCCACCTCCAGCGACAGGGTCACCGGCACGTCCAGGATCACGTCCAGGTTCAGGTCGCGGGCGTCGGTGGCGGTCTCGTCCTGCAGCGCGTCGAACTGCGCCGGGCTGGCCTCGGGATTGTCGGTGGTGTTCATGCGGGCGTTTCCTCGGAAGGGTGGGTGACGCGCGGGGCGGGGGTGCCCGGCGGGCGGGGCTGCAGCAGCTTCACCGCGTTGCGGCCGTTGGCCACGCCGAACTGGCCGGTGAACACCGGGATGTCCTCCACGCACACGGGCACGACCTCGGGCAGGTCGATGGGCAGGATGTCGCCGACCTTCAGGCGGGTGAGCCGGCGCAGGTCGATGCGTTTCTCGGCCAGGACGCTGGAGATGGTGATCTCGGCGTCGAGCAGGCGCTCGCGCAGGGTGGCGTTCCAGGTCTCGTCGCGGTCGTTGCGGTCGCTCTGGATGCCGGCGTCCAGCAGCTCCCGGATCGGCTCCAGCATCGAGTACGGCAGGGTGATGTGGATCTCGCCGCCGCCACCCTCCAGGTCCACGTGGAAGCGGCTGACCACCACGTACTCGCGCGGGGTGACAATGTTGGCGAAGTGCGGGTTGATCTCGGAGTTGATGTACTCGAACTCCACGTCCATCACCGGCGCCCAGGCCTCCACCAGGTCGGCGAAGGTCTGCTTGAGCATCAGCTGGATCACCCGCATCTCGGTCGGGGTGAACTCCCGGCCCTCGATGCGGGTCGGGTAGCGGCCGTCACCGCCGAAGAAGTTGTCCACCACGGTGAACACCAGCTTCGGCTCGAACACGATCAGACCGGTGCCGCGCAGCGGCTTGAACCGGATCAGGTTGAGGTTGGTCGGCACGTACAGCGAGTGCATGTACTCGCCGAACTTGACCAGGTCGATGCCGCGCACCGACAGGTCGGCCGAGCGCCGGATCAGGTTGAACAGGCCGATCCGCCACAGGCGCACGAAGCGCTCGTTGACCATCTCCAGGGTCGGCATGCGGCCGCGGATGATGCGGTCCTGGCTGGCGAAGTCGTACGGCCGGGCGACGCCGGGGTCGACCGGTTCGGGCTCGGTGTTGACCGCGCCGGAGTCGACGCCGTGCAGCAGGGCATCGATCTCGTCCTGGGAAAGCAGGTCGTTGACGCTCATGGCGGCGCGCGCCTCACTGGGTGACGAAGCTGGTGAACAGCAGGTCCTCGGCGGAGGGGTTGCCGGTCTCGGCGCGCATCAGCTTCTGCACCTCCTCCAGCGCCTCCTTCTGCAGCCGCTCCTTGCCCGCGCGGTCGGCGATGTCGGCGGCGCTCTGCTGGGCCAGCAGCATCAGCAGGCGGGCGCGGATGGCCGGCGCGTGGCGCTCGAGGTTGGCCAGGGCGTTGGTGTCGCGGGTGACCAGCTGGATCTCGACCTGCAGGTAGTGCGGGCCGTCCTCGCTGGCGGCGAGGTTGACCACGAACGGCGGCTCCAGCGCCATGTACTGGGCCTGCGCCGGCAGGCCGGCGGCAGCGGCCGGCGCCGCTGCCGGCTCGGGCGCCTTGCGCGAGCTGATGAACCAGCCGGCGGCGCTGACCGCCGCCACCAGCAGCGCCAGCGCGCTGAGGATGGTCGGCAGCTTGCTGCCCAATCCGCCGCCGGACTGCGCCGGGGCGGTGGCCTTGGCTGGCTGGGAACGGGACGTCTTGTCGGCAGGGGCAGGCACGCGTCGATCTCCTGGGGTTGCACCCGGAGCATGCAAGCCGCGTGCCGTTACCGCGCCGGAGATTTGGCGCCGGCCCGGCGCCTCAGGCGTAGGCGTCGAGCAGGCCGGCACGCATGCGCCGCGGCAGCGGCGCCGCGGCGGCCGTGCCGGCCCCGTCATCCGCGGCCGCGGCGCGGTCCGCGCTGGAAGCGGCGGCATCGCCGCCATCACGCCCGCCCTGTGGCGACTGCTGGCCGACGCCGGCATGGGCCAGCTGCAGGCCGTGCTGGCCCAGCAGCTCGCGCAGGCGTGGCAGGCCCTGCTCCAGCGCCTGGCGGACCTCGGCATGGGCGCTGGTGAAGTCGGCGCTGACCCGGTCGCCGTCGAGTTGCAGGCGCACCTCCACCGACCCCAGGTCCTGCGGGGTGACCCGGATCAGCGCATGGCCGATCCTGCGGTCGGCCAGCCACTGCACCTGGGTGCCGACCTCGTCGGCGAAGCCGTCCTGGTACACGTGGGCCGCCGGGCCCGGTGCCACCGGCAGGGCCGCCGGCGGCGCGGCCGGCGCCAGGCCGGCCGGGGCATTGACCGGCGCGAGCATGGGCGCGAACGCCGCCGACAGCCTGCCGGCCGGATCGGCCGCGGCCTCGGCCGGCGTCCGCAGCGCGCCGGCCTCGGTGACGGCCGGCCCGCCGGCTTCGGCGAGCGCATCCGCGTCCGCGTCAGCCAGGGCCGCGCCCTCCGCGCCGGACACGGCCGGCAAAGCCGCGGTCTGCACTGCGGGATCGACCTGCACCCGGAGCGTGCTCCGGGGCGGGGTGGCAGGATCCGGTGGCGCCTCCTGCGGCGGCGCGGTGGCCGGGACGGCCTCGGCCGGCGTCGCCGGTGCGGGGACGGGCGCCGGCACCAGCAGGCTGGCCAGTCCCGGGGGCGGCCAGTCCGCGGCCTGCTGTTCGCCGTCGTCCCCGGCGTCGGCCGGCATGGCCGCGGATTCCTCCACCGTGGCCGCGCCGGCCTCGGCCGTGGCCGCGTCCTGCCCGCCGCGGGCATCGGCACGCGGGCGCGCCTGGGCGTGGCGGCCGCCACCGCCGTCTTCCTCGCGCGCGACGGTTTCCGGACGCGGCCCGCCATCGCCCGGGGCACGGTTGGCGGCCGCATCGGTGGGCGCCGGGGCTTCGGCGCCCTGCAGCAGGCGGGCGAACCCGGCCGCCTCGGCGGAGCCGGACGGGGACGGCGCGGGCCGGGACGGGGAGGCGGGCACCGCGGAGGCGGCGCCGGGGAGCACGGCCAGGTTCACGGCATGCCCCCTTCGCCGCCCTCCACCTGGCGGGCGCGGGCGCGGCGCGCGCCCAGATCGTCCATCTCGCGCTGGCTGCGGCGCTCGTCGAGCTTCTGCTCCTGGGCGCGGTAGGAGGCGGCCAGCTGCTCCAGCACCTGCTTGTCGCGGCTGGCCAGCAGCAGGCGGGCGCGCTCGGCCTCCAGGCGCTGGCGGCTGAGGTCCACGTTGCGGCTCTGCTGCTCCACCGCGCTCTCCAGGCGGTCGAGGAAGGCGCGGCGGTTGGCCAGCTGGGCCGGACTGACGGCGGTCATCTGGGTGGAGGCGTATTCCTCCAGGTACCGGCGCAGTTCCTCCAGGCGCGACTCCTGCAGCGCGTGCGCCCGCTGGCGCTCGGCCAGCTCGCGGGCCACCGCGTCCTCGCGCTCCTGGGCGCGCCTCAACAGCGGATCGAGGCGACGGGACTGCATCATGCGGCGTTCTCCATGTCTTGCAGCAGTTGCGCCAGCGCGGCGCGGCTGTGTTCGAGGTCGGCGGAGCGGGCCACGTCCTGGCCGAGGAACTCGACGATCCGCGGCCAGCGCTCCAGGGCCTGGTCCACCAGCGGATCGTTGCCGCGCTGGTAGGCGCCGATCGCGATCAGGTCGCGGTTGGCGTTGTAGGCCGCCACCAGGCGCTTGAGCACGCGGATGCGCGCGCGCCAGGCCTCGTCGGCGATGTCCTGGACCACGCGGCTGACCGAGGACTCCACGTCGATGGCCGGGTACAGGCCCGAGTCGGCGATCCGGCGCGAGAGCAGGATGTGGCCGTCAAGGATGGCGCGGGCGGCGTCGGCGATCGGGTCCTGGGGGTCGTCGCCCTCGGTCAGGACCGTGTAGAAGGCGGTGATCGAGCCACGGCCCTTGGCGCCGTTGCCGGCGCGCTCGACCAGCGCCGGCAGCTTGGCGAACACGCTGGGCGGGTAGCCGCGGGTGGTCGGCGGCTCGCCCACCGACAGGCCGATCTCGCGCTGGGCCTGGGCGAAGCGGGTCAGCGAATCCATCAGCAGCAGCACGTTCAGGCCCTGGTCGCGGAACCACTCGGCGATGGCGGTGGCGCGGTAGGCGCCGTGCAGGCGTGCAAGCGGCGGGCGGTCGGCCGGGGCGGCCACGACCACGGCGCGGCGCAGCCCTTCCTCGCCCAGGGTGGTCTCGACGAAGTCGCGCACTTCGCGGCCGCGCTCGCCGATCAGGCCGACCACGATCACGTCGGCGGAAGTGAAGCGGGTCATCATGCCCAGCAGCGTCGACTTGCCGACGCCGGAACCGGCGAACAGGCCCACACGCTGGCCGCGGCCGATCGGCAGCAGGGCGTTGATCGCGCGCACGCCCACATCCAGCGGCTGGGTGATGGGTTCGCGCGCCAGCGGGTTGATCGCCGCGCCGGCCATGCTCACGCTGCCCTCGGCGCGGATCGGCCCTTTGCCGTCCAGCGGCACGCCGTCGGAGTCGATGACCCGGCCCAGCAGGCCTTCGCCCACCTCCACGCCGCCGCGCCGGCGCACCGGCACCACGCGGGCGTTGGGCAGCAGGCCGTGCAGCTCGGCGCTGGGCATCAGCGAGGTGCGGTCGCCGGCGAAGCCCACGACCTCGGCCTCGACCCAGCCGCCGTCGGCCACCTCCACCCGGCAGGTCGCGCCCATCGGCGCCTCGCAGCCGGTGGCCTCCAGGGTCAGGCCGACGGCGCGGCGCAGGATGCCCTCGCGGATCAGGCCGCGGCCGGCGGCCGGGTCCAGGGAAATGGCGTCCAGGCGCGCGGCCAGGCGCAGGTTGCGCGCGGCCAGCCAGTCGGCCGGCACGGCCAGGTCGCGGGGCGGGGAGGAGGACGGCGGGGTCATGCGCCGGCTCCGGCCTTGTGGATGACGCTTTCCAGCGCGCCGCGCAGACGCGCCTCGAGGGTGCCGTCGATGCGCATGGTCTCGGCGTGCACGCGCAGGTCGCCGCGGCCCAGGGCCGGGTCGGGCACCAGGCGCACGCCGGACACCATGGCCATCAGCGGGGCGAGGGCGGCGATGTCGTCCGGATGCAGGCGCACCTCGACGTCGCGGCTGGCACCGCCGACCACGTCCAGCGCCTCGGACACCAGATCCGACAGCAGCACCGGGTCGGCGGCATAGGCGCGGCCGATCAGGCTGCCGGCGATGCGCACGGCCAGCTCGCCCAGCGCGGCGGTGACCTCGTTCTCCAGGCGCGCCAGCGGGCGGGTGAAGTTGTCGAGGATGCCCTCGATCTGCGCGATCAGGCGGCGCACCTCCGCCTGGCCCTGGGCGAAGCCCTCCTGGCGGCCCTGTTCCAGGCCGGCCTCGTAGCCCTCGCGCCGGGCCTGCTCCTCGATCGCCTGGATCTCCTCCAGGGTCGGCGGGCGCGGGACCTCGACCTCCTCGACCGCCTCGACGACGGGCTCCGGCTCCGGCGGCGGGGCCACCTCCAGCTCGGGGGCGATCCAGCGCACGACCTGGGTCATACCAGCTCCTCGGCGCCCGGGCCGTTGAGGTTGATCACGCCCTCATCGGCCAGGCGGCGGACGATGGCCAGGATCTCCTTCTGCGCGGCCTCCACGTCGGACAGGCGCACCGGGCCGCGGGCCTCCATGTCCTCCAGCAGGATCTCGGCGGCGCGCTGGGACATGTTGCGGGTGATCTTGTCGCGCACCTTGGGATCGGCGCCGCGCAGGGCGATGCCCAGGCGCTCGCCGGAGACCTCGCGCAGCAGCATCTGCAACTCGCGGTCCTCCAGGTCCACCAGGTCGTCGAACACGAACATCAGGTCCTGGATGCGCTGGCTCAGCTCCGGGTCCACCTTGGTGATGGTGTTGAGGATGGAGTGGTCCTGGCCGGACTCGAGGAAGTTGAGGATGTTGGCCGCCACCTTCACGCCGCCGATGTTCGACGACTTGAGGTTCTGGTTGCCGGCGAACTGCCGCTCCATGATCTCGTTGAGCTCGTTGAGCGCGTTGGGCGGGATGCCGTCCAGGGTGGCGATGCGCAGCAGCACGTCGGCGCGGGCGCGCTCGGGCAGCAGGCGCAGGGTGTCGGCCGCGTGGTCCGGGTCCAGGTGCGAGAGCACGATGGCGATGATCTGCGGATGCTCGTTGCGCACCAGGTCGGCGATGGCACGCGGGTCCATCCACTTGAGCGTGTCCAGGCCGGTGGTGTTGCGCCCCAGCAGGATGCGGTCGATCAGGCTGCCGGCCTTCTCCGCGCCCAGCGCCTGGATCAGCACGTTGCGGATGTAGTCGTCCGCACCCACGCCCAGCGAGGTCTGCCGGGCCAGGGCCCGCTCGAAGTCCTCCATGACCTGCATCACCTGCTCGCGGGTGACGCCACTCATGGTGGCCATGGCCAGGCCCAGCTTCTGCACCTCCTTGGCGCCCATGTGCTTGAGCACCTCGGCCGCGTCGGCTTCGCCCAGCGACAGCAGCAGCACGGCGGCGCGCTGCACGCCGGTCAGTTCATTGCCGGTCTCAGGCTGTTTCATTGCCCAGCCACTCCCTCACCACCTGTGCGACCCGCTTGGAGTCGGCCCGCACCGCCTCGCGCGCCGCGCGCAGGCGGTCCTCGTACGAATCGGACGTCAGCGCCGGCGGCGGCTCCTGGGTGAGCTGGGCCGTGTCCTCGGCCAGCTCCGGCACCTCGTCCTCCACCAGCGAAACCTCGGCGGTCTGCTGTTCCAGCGCCTCCGGCTCCTCCTTCTTCGGCTTCTCCGGCGAGACGATCTGGCGGATGGCCGGGCGCAGCACACCGAAGGCCAGCAGCAGCACCACCAGGGCGCCCACCGCCACGCGCAGGATGTCGCGCAGCTGCGGGTTCTCCCACCACGGCGGGGCCGGCAGTTCCTGCTGCTCGCGCACGAACGGGGCGTTGACCACCGAGACCATGTCGCCACGGCCGGCGTCGAAGCCCACCGCCTGGCGCACCAGGTCCTCCACGCGCTTGAGCTCCTGGTCGCTCAGCGGCTGCAGCTTCGGCTTGCCGTCCGGGCCGGGACGCGGCACGTGGTCCACCACCACCGCGGCGGTGACCCGGCGGATGCGCCCGGCCGGCTGGCGGGTGTGCTGCAGGGTGCGGTCCAGCTCGAAGTTGCGGGTGGCCGAGCGCGAGGTCTCCGCCGGCACGGCAGCGTTGGCCGGCGCCTCGCCGGTGGCCCCCGGCGGGGTGTTGCTGGTGGCGCCGGGGATGCCCTGCGGGCCCTCGCCGGTGCTGGTGTTCTCGCTGATCTGCTCGCTGCGCAGCTTGGGCGGCTCGCCGTTGAACAGCTCGCGCGCCTCCTCGGTCACCGAGAAATCCATGTCCACGGTGACCTCGGCGTTGACCCGCCCCGGGCCGGTGAGCGGCTCCAGCAGCTCGCGGATGCGCTGGCTGTAGGCGTTCTCCTGGCGGCGGACCTGCTCGAACTGCAGCACGCTCAGCTCCGACTCCGAATCGGCGCCGTTGCGGCTGAGCAGGCGGCCGCTCTGGTCGACCACGGTCACGCGCTCGGGCGCCAGGTCGGGGATGGAGGAGGCGACCAGATGCACGATGGCATCCACCTGGTTGCGCTCCAGCACCGCGCCAGAGCGCAGCTCCAGCACCACCGAGGCGGAGGCGGCCTCGCGCTGCCGGGTGAAGGCCGAAGGCTTGGGGATGGCCAGGTGCACGCGCGCGTCGCGCACCGGGCGCAGGGTGGAGATGGTGCGCACCAGCTCGGTCTCCAGCGCGTGCTGGTAGCGCGCGTTCTCGACGAACTGGCTGACGCCGAAGCCCGGGTCGCGCTCCATCAGCTCGAAGCCCAGGCGGCCGTTGTCGGTCAGGCCGGAGCCGGCCAGCTTGAGGCGGGCGTCGTGCACGTGGCTCTCCGGCACCGAGATGGCGCCGGTGGCCTGGTCGAGCTTGAACGGAATCTGCGCGGCGCGCAGCAGGTCGGTCGCCTCGGCCGTGGCCTTGGCGTCCAGGCCGGTGTACAGGGGCAGGTACTGCGGCTTCTGCGACCAGAAGAACACGAACAGGCCGGCCGCCACCGCCAGGGCGATGGCCAGCAGCATGCCCAGCTTGCGCATCAGCTGCATCTCCTGCAGCTTGACCAGCGCCTGCGCGGCCTTTTCCGCGGCCTGCTCGCGGTCGAACGATTCCGGGGTGATCGAAAGCGCCATCGCGGTTCAGTCCCTGCGCGTCACAGCGGCATGTTCATGACGTCCTGGTAGGCCTGCACCAGGCGGTTGCGCACCTCGACCGTGGCGCGGAAGGCGACCTGCGCCTGTTGCGCGGCGACCATCACCCGCGCCAGGTCGGCGCCGGGCTCGCCGCGCTCGAACGCGGCCTGCAGCTGGCCGGCGCGGGCCTGGGCCTGGTTCACGCCCTCGATGGCCCCGCGCAGGGTCTCGCTGAAGCTGGGATGGCGCGCCGCGCCGGCCTGGCCCGGTCCCTCCACCAGGCCGCGCAGGCCCTGCACGGCGTCGCCGCGCACCACGTCGCCGGTGGCGCGCGCGGCCTGGCCGAGCTGGCTCTGGTAGGCGCGGATCTGCGACAGGATGGAGCTGATCGAGTCGGTCATGGGATGGCCCCTGGGAGGTGCTCGCCATTGACCATGCAAGGCGCGTGCCGATGCCGTGCCGGGTTTCCGGCGCCGTGCCGTGGCTGCCCTGCGGCGCGCGACCGGCGGCGGCACGGCCGCCCGGGGCGCGGCCGGTCCGGCTCCGCAGGCCTCGGGTCAAGGGGAGCGGGGTGGGGTGATGCGCCGGGCGCCGTCGCGCCTTCCGTGGCGGCGACCGGGATGGCCGTGATGCGTGGCCGGCATCACGGACGCGCTGGCGCCGGCTCAGCCGGCCAGCTCGGGGTGCTCGCGCTCGATGCCGTACTTGCGCAGCTTCTCGACCAGGGTGGTGCGGCGCAGGCCCAGCAGCTGGGCGGCGTGGGCGACCACGCCCTGGGTGCGCTCCAGCGCCTCGCGGATCAGGGTCAGCTCGATCTGCGCCATGTGCTCGCGCAGGTCCAGACCTTCCTCGGGCAGGTGCGTGGCTTCCGCGGCCGCCTGCGCGGCCCCGGCCGGGGCGGCGGGGGCGGACGCCTGGACGGGCGGGGTGGCCGGCGCGGACGCCGGAGCCGCGGCGGCGACCGCCACCGGCGCCGGCGGCAGGTGCTCGCGGTAGCGGGCCGGCAGGTCCTCCACCCGCACCAGGCCGCCCGGATGCAGCACCGCCAGGCGCTCGACCAGGTTGGTCAGCTCGCGCACGTTGCCGGGCCAGTGGTAGCCGGCCAGCGCCGCCAGCGCGCTCTCGGCGAAGCGCACCTCGCCGCGGCCGGTGCGGGCCAGCTGCGCGGCGATGGTGTCCACCAGCGCCGGCAGATCCTCGCGCCGCTCGCGCAGCGGCGGCATCTCGATCGGGAACACGTTGAGCCGGTAGAACAGGTCCTCGCGGAACTGGCCCTCGGCGATGCGTTCCTCCAGGTTGCGGTGGGTGGCGGCGATCACCCGCACGTTGCACTTGATGGTCTGGTTGCCGCCGACGCGCTCGAAGCTGCGCTCCTGCAGCACGCGCAGCAGCTTGACCTGCATCGGCAGGGACATGTCGCCGATCTCGTCCAGCAGCAGGGTGCCGCCCTCGGCCATCTCGAAGCGCCCCTTGCGCGCGCTCAGCGCGCCGGTGAAGGCGCCCTTCTCGTGGCCGAACAGCTCGCTCTCCAGCAGGTCCGGCGGAATGGCGCCGCAGTTGATGGCCACGAACGGGCCGTCGCGACGCGCCGACTGGCGGTGGATGGCGCGCGCCACCACCTCCTTGCCGGTGCCGGACTCGCCCAGGATCAGCACGGTGGTGTCGAACGGCGCCACCTGCGCGATCATCCGGCGCAGGCGCTGCACCGCCGGGCTGGCCCCGGTGGGGCCCTCGTCGGCGCCGGCGGCGGCCTGCTGCTCGGCGTCCAGTCGCTTGAGGCTGGCGCGGCGCAGGCAGGCCTCCAGCTGGGCGTGACGGATCGGCGACTCCAGTGGCCACACCCCGGCCTCGTGCAGGCCGTAGGCGGCGGCGAACGCGGCCGGGTCGCCGTCCAGCAGCATCACCGGCGGCGGCAGCGGGGCGCCGGCCAGCCAGGAGAACAGGCCGCGCGCGGCGTCCCCGTCGTCGATCCCGCCGACCACCAGGGCCATCCAGTCGGTCGGCCGGTGGCGGCCGGTGTGGACATCGGCCGGGGAGGCGACCCAGCGCGGATTGAGGTCCATGAACTCCAGCAGGCCGCACAGGCGCTCGGCGCGCTCGGCCTGGCTGTCGATCACCAGGATCCGGGATTCACTCATGACGGATTACCTACGGACAGGCGCTCCAGGATCGGCACGACCTCCTGGAGATAGGAAAGCTTGCTGACGAAGTTGTCGGCGCCGGCGCGCGTGGCGTGCTCGCGGTGCTCGGCGTCGTCGAAGTGGCTGGCGATGACCACGTAGGGCGGATCGTCCTGGGCCTTGATCAGGCGCGTGGCCTGCAGCCCGCCCATCTCGGGCATGGCCAGGTCCATCAGCACCACGTCCGGGCGCAGCGCCTCCGAGCGCTCGATCGCCTCCAGGCCGTTGGCGGCCGTGCCCACGACCTCCAGCCAGTCCAGCCGCCGGAAATGGCGCATGGCCGCGTTGATGAACCCGTCGTGGTCGTCCACGATCAGCACCCTCACCTTGTTCATCGTTCTGTCCTCGTTCTGGCCTCAGCCCGCCTGCGCCTGCGGGGCCGCGGCGCGGCGGCGCTCCCTGGCCGGGGCGATGTTGAGCTGCTCACGATACTTGGCCACGGTGCGGCGGGCGATGTTCACCCCCTGGCGGGCCAGCAGCGCGGCGATGGCGTCGTCGGACAGGGGCCTGCCCGGCGGCTCGGTCTCGATCAGGCGGCGCACCATCGCCCGCACCGCCGCCCCGGAGACACTCGCGCCTTCCAGGCGCACGGCGAAGAAGTGCTTCAGCTCGAAGGTGCCGCGCGGCGTCTGCATGTACTTGCCGCTGGTGATGCGCGACACGGTGGATTCGTGCATGCCGATGGCCTCGGCCACCTCGCGCAGGGTCAGCGGCGCCATGGCCTCCTCACCGCGCTCGAGGAAGGCGGCCTGGCGCTCGACCAGGACCCGGGCGGTGCGCAGCAGCGTGTCGTAGCGCATGGACAGGCCGCGGGTCAGCCAGCGCGCCTCCTGCAGCAGCTCGCGCATCCGCCCGGCACCTTCGCCGGCCTGGGCCAGGGCGCGCTCGTAGCTGCTGTTGACGGTCAGGCGCGGCGCGGTGGCCGGGTTCAGTGCCACCCGCCACTGGCCGTCGGCATGCCAGACCACCACGTCGGGGACCACGTACCCGGCCTCGGCCGGCTCGGCCTCGGCGTGCGCGGGGCGGGGCTGCAGGGACAGCAGCAGGCGCACCGCCTCCTCCACATCCGCCGGCTCGGCGTCCAGGCGGCGGGCGATGGCGGCGTGGTCGTGCGCGGCCAGCAGCTCCAGGCACTGTTCCAGGATGCGCGCGGCCAGCGGCCGGCCCGGGACGCGGCCGGGCAGGGCGGCCAGCTGCGCGGCCAGGCACTCGCGCAGGTCGCGCGCGGCCAGGCCGGCCGGCTCGCCGTGCAGCAGATGCCGGCGCACCGCCTCGATCCGCGCCGGGTCCATGTCGAAGCGGGCGCAGGCGCGCATCAGCAGCGCCTGGTGGTCGCCGTCCAAGTAGCCGGCGTCGTCGCAGTGCTCCAGCCAGAAGCCGGCCACCTCGATCTCGCGGTCCGGCAGTTCCAGGGCCAGGCGCTGCAGCACCCGCACGAACGGATCGCTGGAGGCCGGCTCGGCCACGCGCTGCATCGGGTCGTCGTCGGCCTCGTTCCAGCTGGCCCCGGCCACGTCCCACATGGACGGCTCGGGCAGCTCGTCGAATGCCGCCGTCTCCAGCGCCGCGGCGCCGGCCGGGTCCGGCGGCCCGCCATCGGCGGTGGCCACCGGGGCTTCCTCCTCCAGCTCCAGCAGGGGATTCATCGCCAGGGCCTGGGTGATCTCCTGCTGCAGCTGCAGGGCGTCCAGCTGCAGCAGCCGGATCGACTGCAGCAGCTGCGGCGTCAGGTGCAGCTGTTGGCCCAGCTGGAGCGAGGCTGTGGCTTTCATCCGAACCCCCCATGCGCCAGAACCGCGGCGCGATGGGGGCATCGTGCGCCCCGCGCGACGGAAACTGAATCAGGGCGATGCCGTATTCCCGTCGTCAATTACCCCACGGCGTGTCGGGGATACCCCTACAATGCACTGGATTTGCGCCGTCGCCGCGGCGGAAATTCGACGTACGTCTCAACTTCAGCCCAGCTCGTGGCGGTACCTGGCCGCCAGCAGCACCAGTTCGTTGGCGCGGCGGCAGCCCAGCGTCTCCATCATGCGGGCGCGGTGGGTCTCGACGGTCTTGACGCTGATGCCCAGCTGGGCGGCAATCTCCTTGCTGCTCAGGCCGCGGCCGATCTGGGCCAGGATCTCGCGCTGGCGCGGCGGCAGGGCGGCCACGCCGGACGGCTTCGAGCGGCCGAGCATGGGCGCGATCATCTTCGAGGAGATGCGCGGGCTGAGGAACACCTCGCCGTTGGCCGCCGCGCGCAGGGCCAGCTCCAGCTCCAGCGGCGCGGCGTCCTTGACCACGAAGCCGGCCGCGCCGCGGTCCAGCGCGTCACGCACGTGCATCGGGTCGTCGTGCATGGACATCATCACCACCCGGGTGTCCGGCACCCGCTCGAGGATGCCGGTCAGCGCCTCCAGGCCGTTGCGGCCGGGCAGGGACAGGTCGAGCAGGACCAGGTCCGGGCGGTGGAAGGCGGCCAGGTCGATGGCCTCGTCGGCGTGGCTGGCCTCGGCGACCACGTCCACGTCCTGGAACCCCTGCAGCAGGCGGCTGAGCCCCGCGCGCACCAGGGTATGGTCGTCAACGATCAGGACACGCACGGGGGGATTCGGGATCGTACTGCGCCGGGAATGCGGCCACCTTAGCCCATCGCTCCGCCGATGTGTAGGCGACGGCCCGGCTCAGCGGCGCCGCGCCCCCGCCACCTGGCGGCGGTGCATGCGGAACAGATGGCGGCCCATGGCCTCCTCCAGCCCCTCCGGCAGATCCGGGAAACGCAACCATACCTGGACCGCATCACCGGTACGGTCACAGGCAGCCACCACCACCGGCAATTCCAGCTCGTCCGGAAGCCAGTCGGCCGGCTGCAGGCACACCGCGCCGGCGGTGCCGGCGGCCGGAGGCTCGGCCCGCTCCGGCAGCCGCAGGCGCAGGCCGCGCACCGACCAGCGCAGCGGGACGGGCGGCAGCGGCCGGCCGGACTGCCGCACCAGCCGGGCCAGCAGCGCCAGCACCAGGTCCAGCTTGGCGTCCAGGCGCTGGGCCAGCAACGGCAGCTCGCCGCGCTTGTCCTCGCCGGCATCGTCGCCGCCGCGCAGGTCCTCGACCCGGGCCAGGCCCAGCAGCAGCGCCTCGGCACGGCTGGCATTGGCCGCACCGCCCGGCACGAAGCCGGCCGGCAGCACGGCCTCGCAGGCGAGGGTGTCGCCGAACAGTGCCTCCTCGGCGGCGCGGGCGTCCGCGGACCAGTGCGCGTCGGCGGCGGCCATCATCCGGCTCCCGCTCCGGTGTAGGCGTGCACGGCGCGGGTGGCCGTGCGTTGCCGGCACATCAGTGCCAGCAGCCGGTCCTGGTGGTGGCGCATCGCGGCGATGACCTCCTGCTGGCGGGCCTGCAGCGCCTGCACGCCGTCGCGCAGGCCGGCCGCGCCCTCCAGTGCGCAGAATTCCCCCACGGCACGGCTGTAGGCGTCAAGCATCGGCGGCAGGGACTCGATCTCGCCGCGCTCCATCGCCGCGCCGATCCGGTCCAGCGCCTGGTGCAGTTCCGCCAGCCTGACGGCCGCGCTCATAACGGCATCACCCGCTGGCCGTGCGGAATCGCGTTCCACGCCGACTCGATCTCGCCCAGCAGGTCCAGGCACTCGCCCAGGGCGGTGGCGTCATTGTGCAGGTTGGCCTCGGTCAGGCGGCGGACGATGTAGTCGTACAGCGCGGCCAGGTTGGCGGCCACGTGGCCGCCGGCCTCGTGGTCGAGCATGCCGTTGAGGTGGCCGATGATGGCGCAGGCCTCGCCAATGGCCTGGCCCTTGCGGGTGATGTCGCCCTGTTCCAGGTACGCCTGGGCGCGGCGGATGCGCTGGCTGGCGCCCTCGTACAGCATGGCGATCAGCTGGTGCGGATCGGCCTCCGCCACACGGGACGAGACGGCGGTCTTCCGGTACTGGTCGGCGAGGTTGCGCTTGGCGGCGTACATGGTGGGCAATCCTGGTGGCGGTCCGGCCGGTGCACGGCGGAGGATGCGGTGGGCATGGCAAGGTATCGGCCGCGGCCCACCGGGCTTGAGCCCGCGGCCGGCCGGGTCAGCTCCTGCTGCCCTGCGCCAGCAGGCCATTCAGCGAGCTGGCGCTGCTCTGCAGCTGCAGGATCATGGTCTCCATGGCGGTGAACTGGGCGGTGTACAGGGCGGCCAGCTTCTCCATCCGCAGGTCCAGCTGCTCCAGCTGCTTGTCCAGGCCTTCCTTCTGCTTGTCCAGGTTCTCGGTGCGCCGGGCCAGCACGCCCTCGCTGTCCAGGTAGGTCTTGAGAACGGTGCGCAGCGGGGAGGCGATGGCGCCTTCCTCGCCGAACAGCCGGGACACGGCCTGCGGATCGGCGGCCAGGGCCTCGCCCAGCTTGCCCTTGTCGAAGCTCATCACCCCGGCCTTGTCGAGGGTGAGGCCCAGCGCCTTCAGCTCCAGGGTGTGTCCACTGGCCAGGTTGCGCAGCTGCTGCTGCAGGCCGCGCACCAGCGAATCGCCGGTCAGGGCCGCGGCGGTGCGGGTGGCCGAGTCGTAGCGGGTGGTCGTGCGCAGCACCGAGCCGGCGCCGTTGTAGGCCGAGACGAAGGCCTCGATGGCGCTTTCCAGTTCGGTCCTGTCGGCCTCCACCTCCAGGCGGAAGGCCTCGCCGGGCCTGGCCGTGGCCAGGGCAAGGGTGACGCCCGGCACCAGGTCGGCGATCTCGTTGCTGGCGGAGGTGCGCTCGAAGCCGTCGACCCGGACCCGGGCGTCGGCCGCGGCCACCTGCTCGACCAGGCCTCCGCCGGCGCCGTTGGTCACCGCCGCCAGACCGCCATCGCCGCCGCTGGCGGTGATGGTGAGAGCATTGGCCAGACCGGTCCCGCGGGCGGTGAACACCAGGTGCTCGCCGTCATCGGCGGTGATCACCGCCGCGGTCACGCCCTTGCCACCGGCGGCACGGTTCACCGCGCGGGCGATGTCGGCCAGGGTGGCACCTTCCTCGAACTCCACCGTCAGGCTCTGGTCGTCGTCGCTGCCCCAGGCGATCGACAGCGTGCCGCTGCCGACCACCGCGCCGGGCGCGTACGCGGCCGAGGCCAGCTTCTGCGCCGTGGCCAACGCCAGCACCTCCACCGAGTACGAGCCGGGAACGGCGTCGGAGGAGGCGGTGGCGGTGAAGCCGGCGCCCTCCTGGGCCCTGGCCTGGAAGGACGGCTTGTGCGCCACCGCCGCCAGCTTCTCCAGCGCGGTCTGCAGCGAGGACAGGGAACTCTTGATCTGGCCGACCGCCGACAGCTTGGTGTTGATCTGGCTGGCCTGGGTCTTGAGCCGGCTCTCGGTGGGCTGGCGCGAGGCCTGCACCAGCTGCGAGACCAGGCTCGGGATGTCCAGGCCGGATCCGGTGACGGAAATCGTGCTCATGCTGCTTCCTCGGTTCTGCCCGCGGGCGCCGGTATGCGTGCTTCCGTACCGTTAGCGGCCGCCGGGCGTGCCACTTGAGCGGGGCCTTCAGTCGGGCATCCAGCAGGCCAGCCAGGCCCTGGCGCTGGCCGGGTCCAGCATCCAGTCGCGGTGCACGGCCTCGCGCAGGGCCTCGCCGGCGCGGACCGTCGCGTCCAGGTCGGCCAGGTGCATGCGGATGGCCTCGACCCAGTCGCGGAACCGGGGCTTGACCCGGGTGACCGGCAGCCCGTCGCGGAAGGCCTCCACGTCGCTGCAGACCACCGGGTATCCGCAGGCGCCCAGCTCCAGCAGGCGCAGGTTGCTCTTGCAGCGGTTGAACTGGTTGTCCTCCAGCGGGGCGATGGCCAGGTCCAGGTCCAGGGCAGCCAGGCGGGCAGGGTAGTCCTCGATCGCCACGCCGGGGTGGAACTCGTGCACGTACGGGCGCAGCCTGTCGGGACACAGCCCCATGAACACCCAGTCGACCTCGTCCGCGAGGGCCTGGACCACGTCGGCGATCATCTCCAGGTCGCCGCGATGTCCCGCGCCGCCGGCCCAGCCGACCCGTGGCCGTGCACCTGCGCGGCGGCCGCCGCGCAGGTGGCCCCACCACTCGGCCGGCAGGCGGTTGCGGGCCACCCGGATGTCCGGATGCAGGTCGCGCAGGGCCTCGGCCAGCGGCTCGGTGGACACCACCAGGCGGTCCATCTGCCGCAGGGCGGCGGCCATGGTCTTGCGCACGTCCTTGGGCAGCTGCCCGCGATGGATGCTCTTGAGCGGGGCGTTGGGCAGGTAGTCGTCCAGCTCCGCCACCTTGAACACCCGGCTGAAGCCGCACATCCGCCGCTGCGCCTCGACCTGCGAGGCCAGCATCTGCCGCTGGAACACGACCGCGTCGGGGGCCAGGCGTTCCAGCTCCGCCGGGCTGAGGTAGCGGTTGCCCAGGCGCACGTCGGCCACGCCGTTGGCGACCATGGCCCGGGCCGGGTGGATCACCCGGTAGTAGCCGCAGCCGGCACGGTCGGCCGGCAGCGCCAGCACCTGCGGCAGCCCGGTGACCAGGACGGGGGGGTTGAGCCAGGCCTGGGTCTCCAGCTCGAAGCCGCGGCCTTCCAGCGACAGGTTGCGGTTGTAGGCCGGGTCGTGGGCCAGCAGTGGCAGCCATTTGGCGTAGACGGCCTCGAGCGCCTCGGCCGGGACGTCGGCCGGGTTCGCCGCGCCGCCGTCCTTGCCGCGCCCGCGGCTGGCACCGCCCTCGTGCAGCAGCACGGCATGCGGTGTCCAGACGACCAGATAGCCGGCCTGGCGCACCGCCAGGCACAGGTCCAGGTCGGCGAAGGCGTTGCGCAGGGGGCCGCCGGCCATGCCGCCGACCTCCTCGAACACGGCCTTGCGCACCATCAGGCAGGAGCCGGACACGGCGCTGTAGTCCTGATCCACCTGCAGGCGGTGCATGTAGCCGGGCGCGTCGTGGCGCTCGCCGACGAAGGCCCCGCCGGCCGGACCGCTCAGGCCGAGCACCAGGCCGGCCTGGTCCACGCTGCCGTCCGGGCGCAGCAGCTTGGCGCCGACCACGCCCACCTCGGGGCGCTGGGCATGGTTGAGCAGGGCCTCCAGCCAGCCGCCGTCGAGCACCGCGGTGTCGTTGTCCAGCAGCAGCAGGTATTCCCCGCGCGCCTGCGCGGCGGCGGCGTTGACCATCGCCGCGTAGTCGAAGCCGCCGGGGTGGCGCAGCACGCGCAGCTGCGGACTGCCCAGCGCCTCGATGCCGTCCAGCCAGGCGCGGGCGGCGGCCTCGCTGCTGCCGTTGTCCACGATCAGCACCTCGTAGTGCGGATACGCGGTCTTCTCCAGCACGCTCTCCACGCAGCGCTGCAGCAGCGGGAACTGATCGCGGGTGGGGATGATGATGGACACACCCGGTGTGTGGGCATGGCCATAGCGGATGCGGTAGCAGCCGGGATGGTGCGGCTCGACGACCGCGTTGGCGTAGCCGCGGTTCCGGAGGTGGCGCTCCAGCGCAGCGATTTCCGCCCGGCTGGTCTGCAGCACCTGCGGCGGGGTGACCAGCAGGGGCTCGTGGACATGGACCAGCCCCCCGATGCCGGCCGTCTCCAGCAGGCGCAGCAGCAGGCCGAGCTCGGCGGCCTCGCCCAGGCTCCCGTCCAGGCCCCCGGCCTCGACGAAGACGTCGCGGCGGAACAGCCAGTGGCGGGACAGGCTCGCCGGCGTGGACAGGAGCAGGTCGAGGTTGACGTCCGGGCGCAGCAGGGCGGCCAGGCCGCCGCTGGAGGTGTGCATCATCCCGTCGGCGTAGGCGGCACGGGTGTCCGGCGATGCCGCCGCCTCCTGGACGAGCGCCTGCAGTCCGGACACGGTGAATTCGTCGCCCGCGTCGGCCAGCAGCAGCCAATCGCAGGGCCGTCGGGCGGCCACCTCGTTGACCGCGTCGAGGAGGCGGCCATCTTCACGTTGATGCCACTCCACGCCCGTCCACGCCGCACTGCCCGCGTCCTGGCGGGAAGCGCGGCTGACGACGTGGATGTCCAGCCTGAACGGCCGGTCGCGCGAGGCGGCGCGCAGGCTGGCGATCGTCCTGCCCAGCGGCGTGTGCAGGCCGGTGCGGTCGAGGACGAACACACGCACCTCCGCAGGCCGGCCCTGGCCGGCGGCGCGCGCGTTCGCCTGCCGGAGGAGGGCGGGGGGCATCTGGCGGGACTCCAGCCAGTCGGCGACGGCGGTGCCCCGCTCGGTTTCGGCGCGGGAGGCGCGCAGGCGCCTGGCCTGCTCCAGGCTTCCCCGGTGCGAGGCGGACATGGGGGGCAGGGCAAGGACCTTGTCCAGCACCGCGTCCACCCATGTGGGCAGGTGGAAGCCGGAACGGACCCTGGCCGCCAGCTCCTGCGCCTGGCCGGCAGCCGCGGCAAAGCCGGCCAGGATTTCCCCGGCGACGGACGCCGCGCCCAGGCGGCGGTTGCAGCAGCGGCCGGAGAAGTTGTAATACGCGGCGCGCTCGAAGTTCTCCGGGCCGATGTATCCGGGCCCGCCGAAGCGGTCGTAGCAGTACACCGGGATGCCCTGCGACAGCGCGGCCTGGGTCGTGCGCCCGATGGTCAGCACCACGTCCACGTCGGCCAGGAGTTCCGGGGTCACCCGCCTGGCATCGTGGCCATACCCGTGGATCACCACTTCCAGGCCCGCGTCGCGCAGGTGCGGGATCGCCGCCATCACCTCGGCCGGCACGTGGTTGGACACGATCGCCAGCTTGCGGGGCGCCGCCGGGAGCCGGCGCAGGGCGTGGCGCTCCCACTCGCGGGTGATGCAGTTGGGCATCACCGTGATGGAATCGGCCGTGATCCCGTATCCGGCCATGACGTCGCGGGTCTCGGGGGAATTCGCGAGCAGGTGGGTCAGGCTGCCGGCGTAGAGCGGCGGGCACTCCAGTGGCTCGTAGGGCGACAGCGAGGAGAAGATCACCCGTTCCGCGGACAGGTTCCGCTCGAGCAGCAGGGCGTCGAAGCAGCTGGCGTGGTGTCCCCAGAACAGGTCGAACCGCGTCTCCAGGGGTGCGCGCGCGGCGGACAGGTCGATCCACTGGATTCCCAGGGCGTCGAAATCCCGGCGGATGTCGCCATCCTTGATGAACGTGGCGACGGTGACCGAATGGCCGCACTCGACCAGGTACTGGGCGATCTCGTACGTGACCAGTTCCGAGCCGGCGTACCGGGCCAGCGAGTTGTTGGAGAGCAGGATCTTGGACATGTGGGGGGCACACCCCTGGATGTCCCCCCGTCGATGCAAGCCCCGTGCCGGCGGGGTGGGCGGGCAAACGAAAGGCCCGCCCCATCCGGGGCGGGCCTGCCGGATCGTGCCTGCCGGGAACTTACTGCAGGAGGCTCAGCACGCTCTGCGGGATCGCCTTGGCCTGGGCCAGCATCGCCGTACCGGCCTGCTGCAGGATCTGCGTGCGGGTCAGTTCCGCGGTCTCCTTGGCGTAGTCGGCGTCCTGGATGCGGCTGCGCGAGGCCTGCAGGTTCTCCGAGCTGACCTGCAGGTTGGCGATCGCCGAGGCGAAGCGGTTCTGGATCGCACCCAGGTCGGCGCGGGCCTGGTTGACCTCCTGCAGCGCCTCGTCCAGGTCGCCCAGCTGGGTGGCGGCGGCGCCGGCGCCCATGTTTTCCACGGTGAAGGCTCCGTCGGTGATGCCGCTCAGGGCCGTCTTGATGTCCTTCAGCGAGATGTCGATCTTGTCCTGGTCGGTCGCGCTGGCGCCCACCTGGATGGAGATGGTGGTGTCGGCGTTCAGCAGCTGGCGGCCGTTGAACTTGGTGCTGTCGACCACGCGCAGGATTTCGTCCTTCAGCTGCTGGACTTCCTTCTGCAGCGCCTCCTTGTCCTCGGCCTCGTAGGTGCCGTTGGCGGCCTGCACGGCCAGCTCGCGGATGCGCTGCAGGTTGTTGGCGATCTCGCCCAGCGCGCCTTCGGCGGTCTGGGCCAGGGAGATGCCGTCGTTGGCGTTGCGGATCGCCTGCTCCATGCCTCGGATCTGGGCGGTCATGCGCTGGGAGATGGCCAGGCCGGCGGCGTCATCCCTGGCGCTGTTGATGCGCAGGCCCGAGGACAGGCGCTGGACGGTCGTGGCCATGCTCGCGCTGGTGGTGCTCAGGTTGCGCTGGGCATTGAGCGACATCACGTTGGTGTTGATGACTTGCGTCATTTTGAGTCTCCTCTAAGCGATTCATCCCGGCGGGTAGGACTGCGTAGCCTTGGCCGGACCTCCGCAGGGGGGTCATCAATCTGACCGGTGCCGCTGCTGTACTGGTTAACGGCGCCAGCATCCGGACCTTTAGCGCCAGTCCGCGATTTTTTCTTTGGCTGCGCGGACTTGCATGGCGGGCAGGGGTGGACTCCCCGGGGCGTCCGCCTGCGTTTCCGGATAACGGCACCGGCGCGCCGGCCTTTAGCGCCTTGCGAAAAAAAACGGCGCGGTTTCCCGCGCCGTCGTTCCGACCCGGACCGGCCCTGCGGCCTGCTCAGCGCAGCAGATCGAACAGCGAAAGGCCCTGCATGCGCGTGTACACGAGCTGGGCGGCCTGCAGCGCCGTGCTCTCGAGCTGGAAGCGGGTGATGGCGTCGGCGTAGTCCAGGTCGCGCATGCCCGACAGCGTGGTCTTGATCGTGACCGAATTGGCCTCGCGCAGTTCGCGTGCGTCGTCCACCAGCGCAAGCTGTGCACCGCCGGAGGCGCGCGCATCGATGAAGCGCTCGGCGGCACGTGCCACGTCGCGCATCCCGGCTTGGATCGCGTTGCGGCGCGCCGCCTGGTCGGCCGGCGTCACGACGTCGGCTTCCAGCGCGTCGATCAGCGCCTGCACGGTCGCGAACACGTCGCGCGTGCCGGCGGGGCCGATCTCCAGCTCGTCGCCGTCGTCGGGCTGGCCGCTGACCGCCACCCGCAGACCTCCGAACTCGATGTCCTGCTTCGGCTGCCAGGTGCCGCTGGCGACCACGGCGCCGCCCTGGTCGAGCACCTCGTAGCCGTTGCCCGCGGTGAAGCGCAAGGTGAAGCGCTCGCCGTTCCAGCCGCCTGCGGAAGTGCGGCCGAAGTCCTCCAGAACCGCGGTGCCGGTGTTGGAGGCGGCCATGCCCGCGTCCACCCGGCCGTCGCCGGTGCGGATGCGCATGAACACCTCGCTTCCGGGCAGCGTGTCCTTCACGAACAGACCCGGCGCCACCTCGACGCTGCGCTGCATCTGGTCGCCGTTGTAGGCCACGCCGCCGGCGACGCGGGAGAACGGTGCCACGTCGTCGGCGGTGCCGCCGAACAGGTAGCGCCCGGTGCCATCGGTGCTGTTGGCCAGGCTCAGCAGGTTGTCCAGCAGCGTGCGCATCTCGGCGGCGATGGAGCGGCGGTCCTCGTCCGAGAGCGTGTCGGAGGCGGCCTGCACGGCCAGCTCGTTGATGCGGATCAGGTCGTCGCCGGCCAGGGCGAGCGCGTTCTCCTGCAGGCCGAGCCGGTTGCCTACGGTGTTGGCGTTCTGGCCCAGGCGCTCGAGCTCGGCCAGGGCGCGGTCCAGGCCCACGGCCGCGCCGGCGGCCACCGGGTCGTCCTTGGCGGTGACGATCTTCTGCCCCGTGGCCACCTGCTGCTGCAGCGCGGCCAGCTGCTTCTGCCGCGCCAGCATGCTGGCCAGGGCCAGGTCGAACATCGAACTGGTGGAAATGCGGGTGGTCATCGGCGGACGGCGCTCAGGATGGACTGGAACATGGTGTCGGCCGTGGCGATGATCTGCGCCGCGGCCTGGTAGGCCTGCTGCAGCCGGAGCATGTTGGACGCCTCCTCGTCGAGGTTGACGCCGGCCACCGACTCGCGCGCCACCAGTGCGTCGTCGTAGATGGCCTGCTGAGCGTCGGCCGCGTACTGCGCCTGGCGCGCGGCCGAGCCGACCGAGGTGGTCAGGCCGCCGAGCGCGCCGTTGAGAGTGATGGTGCCGCCCGACAGGATGCGCGCATCGTCCAGGTTGGCGAGGCGGGAGGCGTTGCCGTTGTCGCCCGAGCGCGGTTGGGCGGGCCGCACTTCGAAGCGGTCGCCGGCGGCGGGGATGCCGTCCAGCACCAGGCTCCAGCCGTTGGCGCTGATCGTCTGGCCGGGCGTGAAGGGATAGGGGCCCGCGCCGTCGATGGTGTACTGGCCGGAGTCGAGGAATTCGATCACCGCGGGCGCCAGCAGGGCCGGATGCGAGGCGTCGACCACGCGCAGGTCCGCCGGCCTGCCGCCGCCGATGTTGTCCAGGTCGGCGGCGGCCGTGACCGGCAGCGCCGCGGCGATCCGCGACGGGTCGTTGATCGCCAGGCCCAGGCCGCCGGCCGCACCCGCGGTGGGCTGCAGCAGGAAGCGGTCGCCGGCCGCAGGCGGCGGCGTGGTGGACACGACCAGGGCCATGCCGTCCACGCGCAGCGGATCGGCGGCGGTGCCGGTGCCGCTCAACGGCACGGCCACGCCGGTGTCGGCGCGATGGGCCTGCCAGGCGGTGCCGTCGAAGTGGATGACCAGGTTCTGCCCGGTGAGCTGGGACACGTCCGCCACCTGCGCGCTGAGTGTGGCGCCGCTGGCGTTGTCGGCGCGCGGCAGCACCCGCGGCGCGGCCAGCGAGAAGAAGTCCCCGCCCAGGTCGCCGTACAGGTCCATGCCGGCGGCGTGGCCCTCGTTGAACGCGGTCGCCAGGGCCACCGCCAGGCGCCCCAGCTCGGCCATGGCCGGGTCCAGGACAGTGTTGCGAAACTCGACAAAGCCGCCCATGCGGCCGCCCAGGGTCTTCTGGTCCAGGCGGATGAGGGTGCCGCCCTGGCCGAGCAGGGCCAGCTGCAGCCGCTCGGGCTGGTAGGGATCGGCGGTGGTGGTGACGGTGGAGGCCTGGGTGCCCACCACCAGTGCCACGCCTCCGGCGGCGTACACATTGATCATGCCGCCGTCCTGGACGACGGCGGTGCCGCCGGTGTAGCCGACCAGCTCGGCCACCAGCCGGTCGCGCCGGTCGAGCAGGTCGGGCGCGGCACGGCTGGCGTCCGATCCGACCGCGGCATTGAGGTTGGCGATCTCCGCGGCCAGGCGGTTGATCTCCTGGGCGCCGGCGACCAGGCCGTTGTTGACCTCGTGGTCCAGCGCCTGCAGCTGGCCATCCAGCTGCCGGAAGCGTGCCACCAGCGCGTTGCCGCGTGCCAGCAGATCCTCGCGTTCGGCGGTGCCGGCGGCGTTGGCGGACAGGGCCGAGACCGCGTCGAAGAAGTTCGACCACATGCCGGTCAGGTTGGTGGCCTGGTCGGAGAACAGACTGTCCAGGCGCGCGGTCAGGCCCGACAGCTGCTCCAGCCGCGCCAGTTCGCCGCCGGCGTCGAGCAGGCGCGTGGTGGCCAGCTCGTCGGCCATGCGCCGCACGTCGGCGATGGTCACGCCGTTGCCCACGTATCCGTAGCCGTAGTTGGTCGGCGTGCGGGTGGCGAACACCGCCTGCTGGCGGCTGTAGCCCTCGGTGTTGACGTTGGCCACGTTGTGGCTGACCGTGGCCAGGGCGCGCTGGAACGCGATCAGGGCGCCGGTGCCGGTGGACAGGACGGACATGGCTTATCTCCGGATGGCGGCGCCGTCGCCGGCGCCGGCTGCACTGGCCAGCATCCGTCCGGCGCCGGAGGCGTCGGCCTCCATGCGCGCGGCGATGCCGGCGATCGCCCGCACCGCCCGGCCGATGGTCGGGCCGTTGGCGATGGCGGTGATCTTGGCCGCATAGGAAGGATCGGTCGCATAGCCGGCCTTCTGCAGGGCGCTGGCGAAGCGGCCGACGTCGCCGCCCGACTGCAGGGCCTGGCGGTAGCGCGGGTTCTGCTTCAGCAGGCGGACGTAGTCGGCGAAGCTCTCCGCAGGCGAGGCATAGGCGCGGAACTGCGCGGTCTCGCGGCGGCGCTGGCCGTTGACGTACTCGTGGGTGCCGGCGGTGACGCGGTCCCCGTTCCAGCCGGTGGCCTTGATGCCGAACAGGTTGTGGCTGCTGCGGCCGTCGCCGCGGCCGATCTGCTTGCGGCCCCAGCCGGTCTCCAGCGCGGCCTGCGCCACCAGGGCGCGGGCGTCCACGCCCAGCTCGCGCGCCGCGGCCTGGGCGTGGTGCCAGATGCTGGCCACGAAGCGCTCGGGGCTGCGCGGGGCGAACTCCGCGGCGGCCTGCTCGGCGGCCGCGGCCAGGGCCGGACCCGGGCCGGTGGCATCCACGGCGGCGTCACGGTCGGCCAGCAGCCGCGCGACCAGGGCGTCCAGCGGCGAGCCGGCCTCCGCCGCCGCACCATCGCGGCCGGCGATCAGGTCCAGGGCCTGCTCCACCGCGGGCACAGCCCCCAGCGCCCGGGCCTGCTCGGCGTAGGCGCGCGCGGCCGCGGCACGGCCCGGGGTGATCCGGGTGTCCAGCGCCGGCGCCTCCGCGCCGCCGTCCACGCCCGCCTGGCGCGACAGCTGGCGGGCGATGAGCGGCGCCAGGCCCAGGCCCTTGCCACGGGTCAGCGCCGTGGCCAGCTGCTGGTCGTACAGGTCGCGGTAGGTCTGGTTCTCGCCGGGGAACAGGGAATCGCCGAAGCTCGCGTCGCGCATGCTCTTGATCAGCAGCTGCGCGAACTGGGCCTCGAGCTGGCGCGCGGCATGCTCGATCCTCGCCGCGTCGGGGCGCGGCGAGGCGGCCAGCTCGATGGGCGAGGCCTGGATGCGCATCAGATCACTTCCAGCTCCGCGCGCAGTGCGCCGGCCTGGCGCAGCGCCTCGAGGATGGCGATCAGGTCGCCGGGGGCGGCGCCAACCGCGTTCACCGCGCGCACGATCTCGTCCAGGGTGGTGCCCCCCTCGAACTTGAACATGCGGCTGCCCTCCTGTGCGGTCTCGATGCTGGAGGCGGGCGTGACCACGGTGGCGCCACCGGCGAAGGCGCCGGGCTGGCTGACCTGGCGGTTCTCGCCGATGGTCACGGTCAGGGCGCCGTGCGACACCGCCGCCGGCATCACCCGGACCTGCGCGCCGATGACTACCGTGCCGGTGCGCGAGTTGACGATGACCTTGGCCGGCGCCGTGCCCGGGGTCAGCTCCAGGTTCTCCACCTGGGCCAGGAAATTGATCCGCGCACCCGGGTCGGCCGGGGCCTTCACCACCACCGTCACTCCGTCCACGGCGCGCGCCACGCCCGGGCCGAAGGCCTGCTCCAGCGCCTGGACCATGCGCGCGACGGTGGTGAAGTCGTTGCGGTGCAGGTTGAGGGTGATCTCGCCGCTGGCGCCGAACACGTCCGGCAGGGCGCGCTCGACCGTGGCACCGTTGGGGATGCGGCCCACGCTGGGCACGTTCACCGACACGCGCGAGCCGTCCTGGCCCTGCGCGCCGAAGCCGCCCACCACCAGGTTGCCCTGGGCGATGGCGTAGACCTGGCCGTCGGCGCCCCTGAGCGGGGCCATCAGCAGCGAGCCGCCACGCAGCGAGACCGCGTTGCCGATCGAGGACACGGTCACGTCGATGGTCTGGCCGGGCTTGGCGAACGGCGGAAGCTCGGCATGGATGGCCACCGCCGCCACGTTCTTCAGCTGCGGGTTGACGTTGGGCGGCACCTGCACGCCCAGCTCGGCCAGCATGTTCTTCAGGCTCTGCACGGTGAACGGCGCCTGCGAGGTGCGGTCGCCGCTGTTGTCCAGGCCGACCACCAGGCCGTAGCCGACCAGGGCGTTGCCGCGCACGCCGCCGACGCTGGCCAGGTCCTTGATCCGCTCGGCGCGGGCGGGCAGGGCGGCCAGCAGCAGCGCCACGGCGGCCAGGCGGAGGAGCAGGGGGAAACCTCGCATGTCCGGATCCTCAGTACGGCATCAGGCCGGAGTTGAAGAAACGCGCCAGCCAGCCCATGGCGTTGGACTGGGCCAGCGCGCCGCGGCCGCCGTAGACGATGCGCGCGTCGGCGACCTTGCTCGAAGGCACGGTGTTGTCGCGGGAGATGTCGGCTGGGCGGACGATGCCCTGCACCTGCACCAGCTCGTCGCCCTGGTTCAGGCGCAGGTTCTTCTGGCCCTGCACGACGAGGTTGCCGTTGGGCAGGCGCTGGATCACGGTGACGGTGATGCTGCCCTGCAGGCGGTTGCTCTGCTGGCTCTTGCCCTGGCCGTCGAAGTCGCGCTCGGCGCTGGCCGAGCCGGAAAGGACCTGCCGTCCCTTCCAGGTCACCGGACCGCCGAACAGCGACGGCACGCCCGCGTTCACCTCGCCGCTCTTGGACACCTGGGTGGTGGCGCTGGTCTGCGCGGTGGTGGACTCGACCAGGGTGATGGTCAGCAGGTCGCCGACGTCGCGGGCGATGCGGTCGCCGTACAGCGACAGGCCGGGGCCGCCGGCGTAGATCGCACCCGGCGCCGGCGCGGCCGGTGCCGGCACCACCGGGACCACCGGCGCCAGCGGCGGGTAGGGACGCACGTCGCCGGCGACGGCGCAGCCGCCCAGCAGCAGGGCGAGTACGGGAACCTGGACCAGGCGCTTCATGCTGGATCTCCGCGCTGCGTCAGACGTTGTTGTTCAGGTAGCCGAGCATCGAGTCGGTGGTGGAGATGGCCTTGGCGTTCATCTCGTAGGCGCGCTGGGTCTCGATCATGCTCACCAGCTCCTCGACCACGTTGACGTTGGAACCTTCCAGCGCTCCCTGCTCGAGCAGGCCCAGGCCGTTGAGGCCGGGGGTGCCGTTCTGCGCCGGGCCGGAGGCGGTGGTCTCCACGTACAGGTTCTGGCCGCGCGCCTGCAGGCCGGCCGGATTGACGAAGTCCACCAGGGTCAGCGCGCCCACCTCCAAGGCCTGCGCCTCGCCGGCCATCTGCACGGTGACGGTGCCGTCGTTGCCGATGGTCACCGACTGCGCGCCTTCGGGGATCTGGATGCCCGGCTGTACCGGGTAGCCGCTGCTGGTGACCAGCTCGCCCTGGGCGTTGATCTGGAAGCTGCCGTCGCGGGTGTAGGCCGGCGTGCCGTCCGGCAACAGCACCTCGAAGAAGCCGCGGCCGTTGATCATCACGTCCAGGGCGCGCCCGGTCTGCTGCGGGTTGCCCTGCTGGAAGTCTTTGGAGGTGGACACCACCCGCACGCCGGTACCCAGCTGCAGGCCGGAGGGCAGCTGCGTCTGCGCGGATGTGGCACCGCCGGGCTGGCGGATCTGCTGGTACAGCAGGTCCTCGAAGTTGGCGCGGTCGCGCTTGAAGCCGGTGGTGTTGGTGTTGGCCAAGTTGTTGGCGACCACCGACATGCGCGTCTGCTGCGCATCCAGACCTGTCTTGGCGACCCACAATGCCTGATTCATGGTGCTCTGCCTCGGTAGACGGATGTACGCCGCTCCTCATGCACGAGCCGTGCCAGTCGCGCGCCGTCAAGACCGGGTCGCGCCTGCCGCGCGGCGGCGGCATTCCGGCGCCGCGGCGGGCCCGGACGGCCCGGGCACGGCCACGGCGGCGCCCGGCGGCCCCCGGATGCGGGCGCGCCCGCCGGGGGCGGGCGCGGGCGACGGTTGCTTGACGCCGGCGGCTCAGCCGCCCAGGCGCAGCAGGGTGTTGGCGGCCTGGGCGTTGTCGTCGCCGCGCTGGATCACCTTGACCTGCATCTCGAACTGGCGCTGCAGCTGGATCATCTGCACCAGCGCACCGGCGGCGTCCACGTTGCTGTCCTCCAGCACGCCGGTGGTCAGCACGGCGCCGGCGGCCTGGGGCAGCGGCTGCGCCGGGTCGCCGTTGCGCATCAGCCCGTCCAGGCCGCGCTGCAGGCGCTCGCGCGGGGCCTCGACCACGCGCAGGCGGCCGACCTCGGCGAGGGTGTCGGCGCCCTGGCCGAGCGGCACGATCGAGATGGTGCCGTCGTTGCCGATCTCCAGCGCCTGATGCGGAGGCAGGGCGATGGGATTGCCCCGCTGGTCCAGCACCGGCCTGCCGCCGGCGGTGACCAGCTGGCCGTTGGGGGTCAGCGACAGGTTGCCGGCGCGGGTGTAGGCCTCGCTGCCGTCCGGCGCCTGCACCGCCAGCCAGCGGTCCGGATGCAGCGACACGTCCAGCGGATTGCCGGTGACCCGCTGCGCGCCGACGCTGTCGTCGAAGCCCTGGTCCACGTGCATGGCCGCCACGCGCGAGGCGTAGCCGCGGCCGCGCACCGGGTAGGACTCGGTGTTGGCCAGGACCTCCTTGAAGCCCACCGTGTCGGCGTTGGCCAGGTTGTGCGACAGGGTGCCCTGCGCCTGCAGCGTGGCGCTGGCGCCGGTCATGGCGATGTAGAGGGCCTTGTCCATCGTCGGTGCCTCGGTTCAGGGGGCGGCGCCGCGGCCGCCCGGGACTGCGTCAGCGGATGTTGATGACCGTCTGGGTGACCTGGTCCTGGGTCGAGATCATCTGCGCGTTGGCCTGGAAGTTGCGCTGCGCGACGATCATGTTCACCAGCTGCTCGGTCAGGTCCACGGTGGAGCTTTCCAGCGCGCCGGACTGGATCTGGCCGAAGTCGGCCGAGGCCGGGGCACCGGTGCGCGGGGTGCCGGAGGCGTAGGTCTCGCCCCACATGTTGTTGCCCTGCGGCTGCAGGCCCTGCGGGTTGACGAAGGTGGTCAGCGCCACCTGGCCCAGCGCCACGTCGGCACCGTTGGAGTAGCGCGCGAACACCACGCCGTCGCTGGAGATGCTGATCTCGTTGAGCTTGCCGCTGGCGTAGCCGTCCTGCAGCACGCTGCGCAGGCCGAAGCGCTCGCCGTACTGGGTCGAGCCGGACAGGTCCAGGGTCATGTTGAGCACGCCGGCACCGGTGGACGGGGTGAACGGGTCCAGGGTGATGCGGCCATCGGCCGGGCTCAGCAGCGCGCCGCTGTCGGAGAACTGCAGGGTGGTGGGGGTGCCGACCTGCACGCCGTCGACGAAGTTGTAGACCTGCCACTCGTTCGGATTGGCGGTCTTGACGAAGTACGAGGTCTGGATGTGGCTCACGCCCAGCGAGTCGTACACCGTCACGCCGCCGGTGGACTCGTTGTAGGTGTTGGCGTCGGTGGGGTCGAACGGCGCCACCGGCGGCTGCGCGGCGTTGCCCGGCAGGGTGAACATCAGGTCGACCTTCGTGGTCTGGCGCGGCGGGCTGTCGGTGGTCAGCAGCTGCAGGTCGACCAGGCGTCCGGCGTCGAAGCCCTCGCCGTTGTTGCGCGGAGCGAACACCTGCAGGCGCGCGCCGTCCGGGGTGATGACGAAGCCCTGGTTGTCGGTCTGGAAGTTGCCGGCGCGGGTGTACAGGGTCATGCCGTCCTTCTTGACGGTGAAGAAGCCCTCGCCGTCGATGGCCATGTCCAGCGAGCGGCCGGTCGGCTCGATGTTGCCCTGCGAGAACTGCTGGGCCACGTTGGTCAGGCGCACGCCGGCGCCGATCGCGTTGCGCGACAGGCCCCAGGACGTGTACGAGAAGATGTCGGCGAATTCGGCCCGCGACTCCTTGAAGCCGGTGGTGTTGACGTTGGCGATGTTGTTGGCCGTGACGTTCAGGTCGGCGTTGGCCGCGTTGATGCCGGACAGCGAGGTGTTGAAGCCCATGGCGAACTCCTGCGGAAACGGATGTCTTGGGGTGCTCAGCCGACGCGGAGCACGTAGTCGAGCGGGGCGGTGCCCAGCCCGGGCAGGTTGAGGTACAGGCCGTCGGAACCGACGGTCACGCTTTCGACCCGGCCGTGCACGTAGGTGTCCAGCACCTCGGCCTTGCCGGAGTTGTCCAGCCAGGTGGCCTTGATGCCGTAGGCGCCGGCGGGCAGGCGGCCGCCGGCCGCGTCGGTGCCGTCCCAGGCGAAGGCGACCTCGCCGGCGCGCGCGGCCTCCACGCTGAACTCGCGCACCTTCTGGCCGTTGGCGTCGGTGACCTCAAACAGCACGGTGCCGGCGCCCGGGGCGGCGACCGCGCCGGTGGCGCCGCCGTCCTCCGGCAGCGCGACCTTGCCCGACGGCACCAGCACGGTGTGGCCCACCAGCGCCGCGCCGCGCAGGATCTGGTCGCTGGCCAGCGCGCTGGAGAAGTTCTGCACCTGGCTGTTGAGCTCCTGGATACCCTGCACGGTGGAGAACTGCGCCAGCTGGCCGAGGAAGGCGCTGTTCTCCATCGGGTTGAGTGGGTCCTGGTGCTTGAGCTGCTCGGTCATCAGCAGCAGGAAGTCGGCCTGGCCCAGCGCGTCGCCCTTCCGGTCGCGGGTGGCGGCGGCGGCGCCGCCGCCCAGGCCCAGGCTGGAATAGATGTCACCGGCGATGGTGCTCATGCGCGGCCTCCTCAGCGGCCCATGGACAGGGTGGCCAGGGCGAGCTCCTTGGCCGTGTTGATGACCTCCACGCCGGCCTGGTAGCTGCGCGAGGCGGAGATCAGGTTGACCATCTGCGCCACCGGGTCCACCGCGGGGGCGTACACGTAGCCTTCGGCGTCGGCCAGCGGGTGGCCGGGTTCGTAGCGGCGCACCGGCGGCGCGTCGCTCTGCACGATCTCGCGCACCCGCACGCCGGTGAGGCTGGGATCGTCAGGATTGGTCCGGGCCTGGAACAGCGGCTCCAGCGGCTTGTAGACCGCCTCGGGCGAGCCGGCCACCGCGTCGGCGTTGGCCAGGTTGGAGGCGATGGTGTTCAGGCGCACGGACTGCGCCTGCAGTGCGGAACCGGCGACGTCGAAGATCGGCAGGCTGCTCATGGCTTACTGTCCGGTGATGGCGGTGAGCAGGGTGCGCACCTTGGACTCGAGGAAGCTCAGCGAGGCGCGGTACTCCAGCGCGGCGCGGCCGTAGGCGGCGCGCTCGGCGTCCGGATCCACGGTGTTGCCGTCCAGGCTCGGCTGGCTGGAGGGGCGGGCGACCAGGAACGAGCCGCGCGGGTCGATCGCGTCGCCCAGGTGGCGTTCGTGGGTGCGCAGGAGCGGGCCGCCGGGCTGGCCCTCGCGGGCCCGGCGCGCGGCCTCGAGCGCGGCGTTGAAGTCCAGGTCCTGGGCCTGGTAGCCCGGGGTGTCGGCGTTGGCCAGGTTGCTGGCGATCAGCTTCATCCGCTGCTCGCGCAGGGGCAGGGCGTCGGCGTGGACCCCGAAGTAGGACGTGATCGGATTGAACATGGCGCCTCCTGGCAGACCGTCGCCCGATCACAGGCAAGCGGCGTGCCAGAAGGTGCGCCCGGGGGCGCGGCGCCCCCCGGGAACGGAGGCGGGCCGGGCGGCGGCCGCCCCGGTGCCGGCTCAGGCCGGCGCGGCGGAGGCCCTGGCCACCTCGTTCAGGCGCGCCAGGATGTGCTCGGCCAGCTCGTGCGGGCTGTACTTGGCGACGAAGGCGTTGGCCCCGACCTTCTCCACCATGGCGTTGTTGAACACACCCGACAGGGAGGTGTGCAGCAGCACGTACAGGCCGGCCAGGGCCGGGTGGCGCCGGATTTCCGTCGTCAGGGTGTAGCCGTCCATGGCCGGCATCTCGATGTCGGAGATGACCATCGCATAGCGGGCCACGGGATCCTCGCCGCTGGCGTGCACCTGCAACAGGTGGTCCAGCGCCTGCTTGCCGTCCGACAGCAGGGTCACGCCCACGCCCAGCTGGTCGAGCACGCTGCGGATCTGCTGGCGGGCCACGCGCGAGTCGTCCACCACCAGCACCTGCATCTGCGGCGCGCTGGGCGGCAGGGCCATCTGCGGCTCCAGGGTGGCGTCCATGCGGGCCTGGGTGATGTCGGCCAGCACGCTCTCCACGTCGATCACCTGGATCAGCTCGCCCTGGAAGCGGGTCACCGCGGTCAGGTAGGTGCTTTCCGCGCCCAGGTCCGGCGGCGGGTGGATGTCCTCCACCGCGATGTTGACGATGCGCTCCACGTCGCTGACCAGGAAGCCCTGCACCGAACGGTTGAACTCGGTCACCACCAGGTACTGGGTGGCGGCATCGTCGTCGGCCAGCCGCTCCGGGTGGCCGATGGCCAGGCCCAGGTCGAGCACCGGCACCGAGCGCCCGCGCACGTCGGCCGCGCCGGCGAACTGCGGCGGCAGGCCGGGCAGCTGGAACAGGGGCGGACGCCGCAGCACCTCCTGCACCTTGAACACGTTGACGCCAAAAAGCTGACGGCCGCCCAGGCGGAAGAGCAGCAGCGCCAGCCGGTTGTGGCCGGCCAGCCGGGTACGCTGGTCGATTCGGTTGAGCAGGTTGTGCGCCATGCCGCCGGTATCGGCGCGGCGCACCGCCGCTTGAGCCGCCAGAATGGCACGCAGCTTGCATGGGAGCCCTGCAATCCACGTGCGAGATCCGCGCCGATGCTCCAGCCACGCCGCACGCTCATGTTCCTGCTCGCCCTGCCGATGACGGGGGCGTTGGCCGCCGCCGGCTTCCAGCCGGTGGACTCGATCACCGCCGCCGCGCTGTCGGCGGTGCCGGGCGGGCAGGGCGAGGCCAGCGTGGACCCGGCCCTGCGCATGCCGGCCTGTCCGCAGCCGCTGCAGGCCCGCCAGGCCACCGCCGGCACGGTCGAGGTGGCCTGCCCGGACGGCTGGCGGCTGTACGTGCCGGTGCGGCAGCGGCGCAGCCAGACCGTGGTGGTGCTGGCCCGCGGCGTGGCCGCCGGCGAGACGGTGCCGGCCGAGGCCCTGGCCACCGAGCAGCGCGACGCCGCCCGTATCGCCGGGGCCGCGCTGTCCGATCCGGCCCAGGCCGCCGGCCGCATCGCCCGGCGCACCCTGCCGGCCGGGACGGTGCTGGCGCCGGGCGACCTAGCCGCGCCGCGGCTGGTGCGCCGCGGCGACACCGTGGCCCTGGTCTCGCGCGCCGGTGGGGTCGAGGTCCGGGTGGCCGGGCGCGCCCTGGGCGACGCCGGGGCCGACGAGCGCGTGGTCGTGGAGAACCTGTCCACGCGCAAGGTGGTGCAGGGCCGAGTGGGGCCGGGCGGCGAGGTCCTGGTCGGCCGCTGACGCCCCTTGGCACGATTCCGTGATCCGGCCCTAAAGTTCCCCAGCGACCCGCCGATACCCACCGCGTACCCGTAAAGGACCCGTCGCCATGACCCAGAAGATCGAAGGCACCCTGCTGACCCCGGTGCGTACCGGCCCGGTGGGCGGCCGCGTCGCTTCTGCCGGAACCGGACGTTCCGAATCCATCGAGGCCACCCAGGCCGGCGACAGCCTGCGCCTGACCGGCGAGGCCGCCGGCCTGCAGGCACTGCAGCGGGAGCTGGCCACGGCCCCGGCCGTGGACGCCGCCCGCGTGGCCGCGGTCAAGGAAGCGCTCGCGTCGGGCACCTACCGCATCGACCCGGCGGTGATCGCCGACCGCATGCTGGAACTGGACCGCCTGCTGGGCTGAGCACATGAGCACCCTGGACGTCAGTGACGCCGCGCTGGACCGCCTGGCCGCCGCACTGGCCGAGGAGCGCCGCGCCCTGCTCAACCACGACGTGGAGCTGCTGATCCGCTCCACCCAGGAGAAGCTGGCCGCACTGCGCGAGCTGGAGGCCGCGGTGCCCGGTGGCCGCGCCGAGCGCCTGGCCGAGCTGGCCGAGGCCAACCGCAGCAACGGCGCGCTGCTGGCGCGCCGCCGCCGCGAGGTCAACTGGGCCCTGCGCCACCTGGGCCGCGCCGAGAGCGCGCCCGAGTACGACGCCCACGGCCAGGCCCAGCAGGTGCGGGCCACCCGCAACCTCGCGGTCGCCTGAGGAGGGGCGTCCCGGCGCGCTAGAATCGGTGGCTGGCATTACCGACGGTCCGGCGCAGTGACGATCCAAACCGCCGAAGGCATCGCGCCTTCCCCGCAGCTCCTCCGCGACTTCGGCCGCCTGATGCGCGAGGGCGTGCTGGTCTACCAGGCCGACGGCCGGCTCCTGTACGCCAACGATGCCGCGCGCACCCTGTGCCGCGACTGCTACCCGCGCGACCTGGATTCGGGCCTGTCGCTGGACGGCCTGGTGCCGCGCGACGCACTGACCGTGGCCCGCGAGCAGGGCCGCTGGAGCGGCCACCTGTCCTTCGCCGACCAGCGCATGCTGCTGGTCCACGTCTACCACAGCGCCGAGCAGGGCGGCTGCTTCCTGGTGCTGATGCAGGACCTGCGGCAGATCCGCGCCTACGAGCAGGAGCTGCTGCGCCGCCACGCCGAGCTGAACGTGCGCCTGACCGCGGCGCAGGAGAAGCTGCTGCAGGCCGAGAAGCTGGCCTCGATCGGCCAGCTGGCCGCCGGCGTGGCCCACGAGATCAACAACCCGATCGGCTACGTCCACTCCAACCTCGGCAGCCTGCAGGAGTATCTGCACAGCCTGTTCGCCCTGATCGACGCCTACGAGCGGGCGCTGCGCTCTCCGGACCCGCGGGCCATGATCCCGGAGATCGACCAGACCCGCGCGCGCCTGGACATCGACTTCATCATCCGCGACCTGCCGCAGCTGATGACCGAGTCGCGCGAGGGCATCGAGCGGGTCACCCGGATCGTGCGCGACCTGAAGGACTTCTCGCGTTCCGAGCGCGACGAGTCGTGGAAGCTGGCCGACATCCACGCCGGCCTGGAGTCCACGCTCAACATCATCTGGAACGAGCTCAAATACAACACCACACTGGAGAAGGAGTACGGCGAGCTGCCGCTGGTGGAGTGCCTGCCGTCCCAGCTCAACCAGGTGTTCCTCAACATCCTGATCAACGCCGGCCAGGCCATCGGCGAGCGCGGCGTGATCCGTGTGCGCACCGGCCACGAGGACGACCACGTCTGGATCGAGATCTCCGACAGCGGCCCGGGCATCCCGCCTGACGTGGTGCAGCGGATCTTCGACCCGTTCTTCACCACCAAGCCGGTGGGCAAGGGCACCGGCCTGGGCCTGTCCATCTCCTACGGCATCGTGGCCAAGCACCACGGCCGCATCGACGTGGAGAGCAAGGTGGGCGAGGGCTCGACCTTCCGCATCGTCCTGCCGGTGCGCCAGCCGCCGGCCGAGGCCGCGGCCTGAGCGCCGGGCGCCCGGCTCAGTCGCCGCGCCGGGCCTGGCGCTGCTCCTGGTGGGTGCGGAAGGCCTGGCGGATGTGCTCGCGCAGCTCGTCGTCGTTCCAGGGCTTGGTCAGGAAGCGGTAGATCGCGCCGCGGTTGATCGCGTCGGTGACCGTGGCCAGGTCGGTGTAGCCGGACAGGACCATGCGCACCGTGTCCGGGTAGAGCATCTTCACCCGGCCCAGGAACTCGGTGCCGCTCATGTCGCTCATGCGCTGGTCGGACAGAATCACCTGCACGTCGTTGGTGGCCAGCAGGTCGAAGGCGTCGCGCACGTTGCCTGCGGCCAGGATCCGGTAGCCGTCGCGGCGGAACAGGCGCACCAGTGAGCGCAGCACGTTCTCCTCGTCGTCCACCAGCAGCAGGGTCTGGTCCTGCTTGGTGGCGGCGAACAGCTCCGGGCGCAGGTAGCGCCGGCGCAGCACCAGGGTGGCGGCGTCGGCGGCCATCGGCTCGCCGAACAGGTAGCCCTGGAACACGTCGCAGTCGCCGCGCCGCAGGTAGCCCAGCTGGGCGTCGCTTTCCACGCCGTTGGCGATCACCTTCATGTTCAGCTGGCGGCCCATGGCGATGATCGCGCGCACGATCGCCGTCTCGCGCTCGCCGGCCGGCGCGCTGCGGATGAAGCCGCGGTCGATCTTGAGCATGTCCACCGGGTAGCGGACCAGGGCACTGAAGCTGGAGTCGCCGGTGCCGAAGTTGTCCAGGGCCAGTCCCACGCCCTCGCGGCGCAGCGCCGACAGGCCCTCGTAGACCGGGGTGATGTTGGCCGCCAGGGCGCTCTCGCTGATCTCCAGCACCAGGCATTCGGGCGGGATCTGCGCCTGGCGCAGCATCCCCAGCACCTCGTCGGCGAAGCGCGGGCGCAGCAGCTGCACGGTGGAGATGTTGACCGCCAGGAAGATGTCGTCGAAGCCGGCGTCGCGCCAGGCGCGCAGCTGGGCGATGGCGTTCTCCAGCACCCAGGCCCCGATCTGCACGATCACGCCCAGCCGCTCGGCGGTGGGCATGAAGCGTTCGGGCACCAGCAGGCCGAGGGTGGGCGACTGCCAGCGCAGCAGCGCCTCCATGCCGACCACCCGGCCGTCGCGGGCGCTGACCTCCGGCTGGAAGCGCAGGCGCAGCTCGCCGTTGGGGATGGCGTCGATGATCTGGCGGGCGATGATGCTCTCGTTGTGCACCGCCTCCAGGCCGTGGCCGCCATAGAACTGGATGCGGTCATCACCGTGGCCGGCCTGCTGCACGGCGATCTCGGCCATGTCCAGCAGACGGCTGGGATCGCGCGAGTGCTGCGGGCACAGGCTGATGCCGGCCTTGGCGGTCAGGAACAGGGTGTAGGGCAGGACGCTGAGCGGCAGTTCGATCTCGCGCAGCAGCTCCTCGGCCAGGGCCTCGGCGCTGGTGCCGGGCGGCTGCGGGATCGCGGCCACGAACTCGTCGCTGCCGTGCCGCCAGACCCGGCCGCGGCCCTGCAGGCGCGCGTCCAGGCGCTGCACCACCAGCTCCAGGGCCTGGTCGCCGACGGCCACGCTCATGTTCTCGTTGACCGAGGCGAAGTGGTCGATGTCCAGGTGCACCAGCACCAGCGGCGGGCCGCCGTCGCACGCGGCCGCGACCATCTCGCGCAGGGCCGGGTTGCCGGCGCCGAGGCGCCCGGGCGAGGCGGGGGTGCCGGGATCCATGCCGCCGAGGTTCATGCCGCCGCCTGCAGGGTGTAGGGCAGGCGCAGGCACACGCGGGTGCCGTGGCCCGGCCGCGACTCGATCGACACCTGGCCGCCGGCGCTCTGCGCGCGCTCGCGCATGATCACCAGGCCCAGCCCGCGCGCCGGACCGGCCTGGAAGCCGCAGCCGTCGTCCTCCACCTGCAACAGCAGCCCGCGACCGTCGTCGTCGCGAAGGGACAGGGCGATGCGGCTGGCCCCGGCGTGGCGCACCGCGTTGGTCAACGCTTCCTGGGCGATGCGGAAGCAGGCCTGCTCGACCTCGCGCTCGGGCCGCCGCGGCAGCGGCTGGATGTCGGTCTCCAGCAGCACCGGCAGGTTGCGGAACAGCACACCGGCGTGCCAGCGCAGCGCCGCCTCCAGGCCCAGCGCGTCCAGCTGCGGCGGGCGCAGCAGCATGGACAGGTTGCGCAGCTTGTCCAGGGTGGCGTCGGCGGTGGCGCTGATGTCCTCCAAGCTTTCCCGGCGGCGGCCGTCGTCGTCCTCGGCCATGGCCGCGTGCGCCGACAGCTTCATGGCGGTGATGGCCTGGCCGACGTCGTCGTGCAGCTCGCGCGAGATGGCGCGGCGCTCGTCCTCCTGGGCGGTGAACAGGCGCCGGGCCATGGCCTGCAGCTCGCGGTTGCCGGCCGCCAGGGCGTCGCGCATGCGTTCCGGCTCGCTCAGGTCGCGCACCAGCAGCAGGGTGCAGGCCTTGCCGCCGTAGCGTGCCGCGGCCCTGGACAGGCTGGCCGGGAACAGGGTGCCGTCGGCGCGCCGCATGTGTGCCGCCCCGCCCGGCGGTTCGGCCCCGCCCTCCAGCCAGGCACGCAGCGGCTCCAGATCCTCCGGCGCGACCAGCGCCGACAGCGGCTCGCCCAGCAGCGCCTCCGGCTGCCGCCCGAACAGGCCGCCGCAGGCGGGGTTGGCGTAGAACACGTGCCCGCCGGACAGGATCATCACCCCGTCCGGCAGGATCCGAACCAGCTCGCGGAACTGCTGCTCGCGCTCGTCCAGCAGCTGGCGGGTGTGCTGCTCCTCGGTCACGTCCTGGGCGGTGCCGCGCAGCAGCACCCGGCCGTCCTCCTCGACGCGCCGCGCGCGCACGCGCAGCAGCCGCTCCTGGCCGCCGGGGCCGGTGAAGGGCAGCAGCACATCCAGCTCGCGGTCGCGCCCGGCGGCGGTGTCCGCCAGCAGCCGCTCCAGGCGTGCCTGGCTGTCGGCGTCGGCGGCCACCAGCACCTCGCCGAGGCCGCGCGGGCGGGCATCGGGCGCCTGTCCCACCAGCCCGAGCATGATCGGGCAGAAGCGGCCCTGCAGGGTGACCGCATCCACCTCCCAGGAGCCCAGCCGGGCCAGGCGCTGGGCCTCCTGCAGACGCGCCAGGGCCTCCTCGCGGGCGCGCTGCGAATCCATCTCCGCGGTGCGGTCGGTCAGCACCACCAGGCGCACGCGCTGCGCGCCGCCGGCGACCTCGGTGCTGCGCAGCTCCACGTCGCGCACCCGCCCGTCGTTGAGGCGCAGGCGCACCGTCGTGGTCTGCGGCTGGCCGGGGTTGTCGCGCGCGGACCGCACCGCCTCGAGGAACAGCCCGTGGTGTTCCGGCGGCCACAGCACCGCCATGTCCATGCCGCGCAGCTCGCCGCGCGACCAGCCCAGGAACCCGCTGGCGGCCTGGTTGGCGTCCACGATGCGCAGCGTGTCAACCTCGTAGGTCCACATCGGGTTGGGGTTGTCGTCGAACAGCAGCCGGTAGCGGGCCTCCGACTCGCGGGTGCGCCGCTCGGACTCCAGCTGGCGCGCGACCACCACCCGCAGCAGCAGGTACAGCAGCAGCGCGGTGACGCCCATGAACAGGCCGCCCTTCCAGGCCTGGAAGCGGGCCATCGTCTGGGCGTCGCCGGCTCCCAGCAGGGCGACCACGCGGTCGCTGGCCAGCACCCAGGCGGTGCCGAACAGCAGGTAGAGCAGCGGGATGCGCCACGCCATGGCACGCGTGGAGGAGGGCGGGCGGGCGCCTGCCCCGTTGTCCGCGGGCGCGGAGCCGGGAGCGCCTTGGCTGGGCTCGTGCATCGATTCCCCTGGCGTAGACAGCCGCCGGAAAGCATAGCGCGGCGGCGGCCCGTGCGCCGGGCCTCAATCCTGGCCGGGGACTGCCGTTAAAAGCCAGCGTAGCCCCAGGCCGGGGTGCATGATCACGGAGTCCCGGGGCGTGGATGCAGGTGCCGTAACCAGCCTGTTGCAACATCCGATCACCAGCGCGCTGCTGGTCCTGGACCGCGACGGCCGGGTACTGCTGGCCAATCCCTCGGCGCAGGCCATGGGCCTGGCCCGGGTGGCCGGGCAGTACGCCGCGCTGCTGCAGGACCTGCGCCAGGCGCTGGCCGACGGCACGGTGCCGACGGTGGCGTGCAGCATCCCCGGCCCCGACGGCCGCCTGGACGGCTGGCTGCGCGCGGTGCGCGACCCGGCCGGCGGCGTGCTGGCCTACACGCTGAGCATCCCCGACCCGCATGGCGCCAGCCGCTGGCAGGTGGCCATGGACAGCGCCCGCCACGGCCTGTGGGACTGGGACATTGGCGCCAACCGCTTCTTCCGCTCGGAGGGCTGGCTGGCCATGCTCGGCTACACCGCCGGTGACGTGGCCGAGGGCGGCCTGGAGGTGGCCCTGTCCCTGGTCCACCCGGACGACCTGGACCGTGTGCGCGACGCGGTGCAGGCGCACCTGGAAGGCCTGACCGACACCTACAACTGCGAATACCGGCTGCGCCGCTGCGACGGCAGCTGGCGCTGGGTGCGCGACAGCGGCCGGGTGGTGGCCTGGTCGGCCGACGGCCGCCCGCTGCGCATGATCGGCACCCACACCGCCATCGACGAGCAGAAGCAGCTGGAGGAACGGTTGCGCAAGCAGCAGGCGCTGCTGGAGGAAGTGCAGCGCGTGGCCGGCATGGTGCCCTGGTCCTGGGACCCGCGCAGCGACACCGGCTGGTGGCCGCGCGACCTGTACCGCCTGACCGCCCAGGCCCCGCGCTGGCGCGACTCCGGCCGCGCCTGGCTGCGGCGGCTGCCGCGGCCGGCCGCGGCCGCACTGCGCCGCGCCTGGCAGAAGATGCGGCGCGAGGGCCATTCGGTCAGCTTCGACATGGAGCTGCAGGACGTGCAGGGCATGCCGCTGCACCTGCAGGTGTGGGCGCGCCCGCAGCTGGACGAGGACGGCCGCATCGTCCGTGTGGTCGGCCAGGTCCAGGACGTGACCGCGCAGCGCCGTGCCGACGCGCTGCTGCGCTGGCGCACCGAGCTGCTGGACCGGGTGTCCGCGCTGGGCCGGATCGGCGGCTGCGAGATCGAGCCAGGCACGCGCCGGGTGCAGTGGACGGACGAGTGCTTCCGCATCCACGGCCTGCCGCCGGGCCCGCTGCTGCTGGATGACGCCCTGGCCCTGTACACGCCCGAGTCGCGCGAGGCCTTCGAGGCCGCACTGGTGCGCCTGGCCGACGGCGGGCCGCGCGAGCAGCTGGAGCTGTGCTTCTACCAGCAGAACGGCCAGCGCGCCTGGGTGGAGGTGCTGCTGGAGCGCGATGCCCGCCCGAGCCTGCCGCCGCGCATCGTCGCCCTGTACCGCGACATCACCCGCGAGCGCGAGTCCAGCGAGCGCATCGAGCTGCTCTCGCACTACGACCTGCTGACCGGCCTGCCCAACCGCTTCCTGCTGCGCGAGCAGGCCGACGAGGCCATCGCCGCCGAGCGCGGCAGCCCCTGCCCCGGGCTGGCCCTGCTGCTGGTGGACCTGGACGGCTTCAAGACCATCAACGATTCCTTCGGCCACACCGCCGGCGACGCCATGCTCAAGGCCGCCGCCGGGCGCATGCACCACACCCTGCGCGGCGGCGACCTGTTCGGCCGTCTGGGCGGCGACGAGTTCCTGGTGGTGCTGCGCGGCCCGCACGTGGACGCAGCCGAGGCCGAAGCCTCGGCGCAGCGCCTGATCGCCGCGCTGTCCGAGCCGCTGATGTTCGGCAGCGAAAGCCTGAAGGTGGGCGCCAGCGTGGGCATCGCCCTGCTGGGCCGCGACGGCGACGCCTTCGACCCGCTCATGCGCGCGGCCCACGCCGCGCTGCGCGTGGCCCGTGCCACTGGCCGCAACACCTGGCAGCTGCACAACGAGCAGATCCACCGCCAGACCCAGCGCCGGCTGGAGATCGAGTGCGGCCTGCGCGGCGCCCTGGACCGTGACGAGTTCAGCCTGGTCTACCAGCCACAGGTGAGCCTGGACGGCTGGCAGCCGCCGGGCATCGAGGCGCTGGTCCGCTGGCACTGGCCGGCCGGGCCGTGCCATCCGGCCGAGTTCATCCCCATCGCCGAGGACAGCGGCGAGATCATGCGCCTGGGCGAGTGGGTGATCAGCGAGGCCTGCCGCCAGGCCGTGGCCTGGCACGCGGCCGGCCTGGAGTTCGGCCGCATCGCGGTCAACGTCTCCGGCGTGCAGCTGCGCGACCGCGGCTTCGCCGACCGGGTGGTGGCCCTGTGCCAGCGCGCCGGCTGGCCCCCCAGCCGCCTGGAGCTGGAGCTGACCGAGTCGGCGCTGATCCTGGACAGCGAGAACCTTCGCCAGTGCTTCCAGGTGTTCGAGCGCCACGGCATCCAGCTGGCGGTGGACGACTTCGGCACCGGCTTCTCCAACCTGCACTACCTCAACCGCTTCCCGGTCAAGCGCCTGAAGATCGACCGCGGCTTCGTCGCCGACATGCTGCGCGACACCAACGCCAGCGAGGTCACCCAGGCCATCATCCACCTGGGCCACGCCCTGGGCATGCGGGTGGTGGCCGAAGGCGTGGAGACCCACGAGGAGCAGGCCCAGCTGGCGGCCTGGGGCTGCGACGAGGTGCAGGGCTACGTCCACACCCGGCCGCTGCCGCCGCGCGAGATGGCGCAGTGGCTGCGCATGGCCCAGGAGCGCCATGCGCGCGCTGGCGCCGCCACGGCCGGCCGGCTGTCGCGCCAGCCGGGCTGAGCCCGCGGCCGGGCAGGGAAGCCGCCTCAGCCCCCGGCCGCCACGGCGGCCTTCCTTTCCGATGGACGGACCACATGCCCCGGCACCATGCCGTGCGGGCTCCGCCGGCGTGCACGGCCGGGCGGCGCGCGTTCCGCGGGACGGGGCCGCACCTCATCCGGATGATGCGAGCCGGAGCGGCTGGAGCCCGGCGTCGCAGGCGCGTGGCGGACGAAGGCGCCCCGGCGCGGGCGGGGCCTGGCCGCACGGGCCGGCTGCGGTCCGCAGGGCAGGGAGCGCGGGGAGTCAGCGCGCGCGCGGCGGGATGGAAGCCGGGCCGGTACCGGCCGGAGACGGCCCACCGGGGGCGGCGGCCGGGTTGGGAGCGGAAGCCGGGGCAGCGTCGCCGCCGCCCACGCCCAGGTCCCAGCCGATGCAGGCCAGGACCAGATCCAGGGCGGCCGGGGCGGGCACCTGCGCCGCGGCGTCGGCCAGTTCCTGCACCGCCAGGGCCTCGAGCCGGCGCAGGACCGGGGGCATGCCCCGGCGCGCCGGGGCGTCGGGGCAGGGCGCTTCCGCGATGGGTGGGCGGGGGAAGGGTTCCACGGCCGGGTGCCGGTTGCGGACAACAGGCGGGGCCCCGGCACGTGCCGGGGCCCCGCAAGGGTTCAGGATCTGGAGGTGGCGCGGGCCATGGCGCGCACTGGGCTCAGAACAGCTCCACCGTGCCGGCACTCATGCTCTGCTGGGTCACCGGCTTGTGCGGCGGCTGCTCCCACTCGGCACGCAGCTCGCGCAGGCGCTGGCCCAGATGGTGCAGGGCACGCAGCATCTCCTCGTCGGCACCGTTGCTGCGCTGGAGCATCTCCTGCAGCGTGATCGCCTCGCGGTTGATCGCGTCCAGGCGGTCCAGGTGGACATGGGCCCCGCCGAGCGCCTGGGTGGCGATGTCCTCGAACTGCAGGGCGCGCACCGCCTCGGCCACGCTGTTGTCGATGGCCTTGCCGCACTCGGAGATCTCGCGCATGCCCTCGGTCAGCGAGCTGTTGATGGCGGCCACGTGCTGCAGCATGGCGGCCGCCTCGGCGCGCGCCTCGCGGGAGCGGTCCAGGTCGCGCGAGGCCATCTGCGAGACCGTCTCGCGCACCTTGGCGATGGCGTCCTTGGAGCTGTGCGCCAGCTTGCGGATCTGCTCGTTGAAGGTGGTCGAGCGCTCCGACAGGTTGCGCACCTCGTCGGCCACCACGGCGAAGCCGCGGCCGGCCTCGCCGGCGCGGGCGGCCTCGATGGCCGCGTTCAGCGCCAGCAGGTTGGTCTGGTCGGCGATGGACTTCACGTCCTCCAGCAGGGCGAAGATGCCGTCCAGGTGCTGGGCCATCTGGTCGATGTGCTGCACGGTGGTCGTGCTCTGGCCGGCGACCTGCTCCAGCGCCTCCACCAGCTGCTCCATGCGCGAGCTGGCGTGCTGGGCGAAGCGGGCCACGTCGATGCCGTTGCCATCCTGGTCGGCGATGATCCTGGCCATGGCCTGGCTCTGCTGGCGCGACTTGCGGTTCATCGCGTCGAAGCTGCCACCCAGGCCGGCGACGGCCTGGCGGATCAGTTCGCGGGCGCGGTCGATCTCGTGGCGCGAGCCCTCGATCTCCTTGTCCACGAACGAGCGCAGCTCGCCCAGCAGCATCTGCTGCTCGCGCACGATGCGCAGCTGCTCCGGCGACTGCTCCCGGGCCGGCTGGCCGCGGAACAGGAGCCAGGCCGCGAAGGCGAACCAGCTAAGGACCAGGGTGGTCAGGACCGCCCAGCGCATCGGTGCCGGCCAGTCGAAGCCGACGGCGATGGGGGCGAGAACGGTCAGCACCAGCGGTGCGGCCATGCGAATCAGCAAGCGGGGGTCCATGGGCGATCTCTGGGAAACCACGCTGGCAGTATCGGCACCACCCCGCGTTGCTTTAGCTCGCCGCGCCCGCGCGGGACGCGACGCACCGCGCAGTTTCAGCGCCGCAGCTGGCGCCCGATCGCCTCGGCCATCTGCCGGCGGCCGAACAGGAACTGCCACTGGCTGCCGCCGACCTGGCGCCAGAGCCGGGCCGAACGCACCGCCGCCAGCAGCAGGGCACGGATCTCCGAGACCACCCCGGCCTGGCCGAGGTAGTGCGGGTTGCCCTGGACCATGATCCGCGGGCGCAGCTGGCTGATCGTCTCCGCGTACAGGCCGCCCAGCGCCGCCAGCACGTCCGGATGGGTGCTGCCCAGCTCGGCCGCGCGCGGGGCGATCCGGGCCAGGCCGGCGGCCACTGCGTCCTGGGTCTGGCGGGCCTGGGCGAAACGGCGCTCCAGCTGCATGGTGGCCAGGGCCAGGCGCGGCAGCAGCGGGTCGTTGCCGCGATTGGCCAGGTAGTCGCCCAGCAGGCGCAGGCCCGGGGCCACGCCGGCGGCACCGCCGTAGACATCGGCGGTGGAATCGGCGTCGATGCGGAACACGCTGTCCAGCACCGGACGGGCGGAGGCGGTCTCGCTGTGGCCGGTCTCGGCGATGCGGCGCACCTGGTGCAGCGCCTGGGCCATGCCGGCCAGCGCCAGCACGCGGTCGTCGACGGTATGGGTCATGCGCGCATTCTAGCGGACCGTCCGCTCCGCCGGCCCGCTCCGCCCCGGCACGGGCGCGTCGGTGGCGGCGATCACCGCGCCGCCCAGGCAGGCCGGACCGTCGTACAGCACCAGCGACTGGCCGGGCGTGGCCGCCCGCTGCGGCCGGTCGAAGCGCACCCGCAGCGTGCCGTCGTCCTGGACACGCACCCGGCAGGCCTGCTCCTCCTGCCGGTAGCGGATCTGCGCGGTGCAGGCGAACTCCGCCGCGGGCGGCGCGCCCTCGATCCAGTGCATGGCCTCGGTGCGGACCTCGCGCGACATCAGCCAGGGGGTGTCGCGGTCCTGGTCCACGTACAGGATGTTGGCGGCCACGTCCTTGCCGACCACGTACCAGGGCGCCGCGGGACGGCCGCGCACGCCGCCGATGTTCAGGCCTTCGCGCTGTCCCAGGGTGAAATAGAAGACGCCCGGATGGGTGCCGATGCGCACGCCCTGCGGGTCGCGGATCTCGCCCGGCTGCGCCGGCAGGTAGCGGCCCAGGAACTGGCGGAAGTCGCGCTCGCCGATGAAGCAGATGCCGGTGGAATCCTTCTTGGCGTGGGTCGGCAGGCCGGCCTCGCGGGCGATCCTGCGCACCTCGGCCTTGGGCAGGTGGCCGATCGGGAACACCGTGGCGGCCAGCTGCTCCTGGCCCAGCTGGTGCAGGAAGTAGCTCTGGTCCTTGTCGCGGTCGGCGCCGCGCAGCAGGCGCCAGCGGCCGCCCTCGAAGGCGACCCGGGCGTAGTGGCCGGTGGCGATCCGCTCGGCGCCCAGCTCGCGGGCGGCGGCCAGGAAGTGCTTGAACTTGACCTCGCGGTTGCACAGCACGTCCGGGTTCGGGGTGCGCCCGGCGGCGTACTCGGCCAGGAAATGCTCGAACACCCCGGCCCAGTATTCCCTGGAGAAGTTGCGGAAGTGGAAAGGGATGCCCAGCCGCCCGCACACGGCCACCGCATCGCGGCGGTCCTCCTCGGCGCGGCACTCGCCGCTGCCGTCGTCGTCCCAGTTCTGCATGAACAGGCCGGCCACCGGCTCCCCGGTCCGGACCAGGAGCAGGGCGGCGACCGAGGAGTCCACGCCACCGGAGACGCCGACGACGGTGCGCGGGGCGCTCATCCCAGCCATTTCACCAGGTCCAGCGGATGGCGCCGCCCGGCCAGCCAGTCGGCGGCCACCTTCCACACCAGGGGGCTGCGGTGGCGCGCGGCCTGGGCACGCAGCTCGGCCGGGGCCAGCCAGACCGCCCGCTCGATGCCGGCGTCCAGCGGCCGCTCCGGCTCGTGCTCCACCGGCACCCCGGCGAAGGCGAAGCGCAGGTAATGCTCGTCGCCCGGGGTGGTCCACTGGTAGGCGCCGATGAAGGCCTCCAGCCGGATGTGCCAGCCGGTCTCCTCCAGTGCCTCGCGCACGGCCGCCCCGGCCAGGCTCTCGCCCGGCTCCAGGTGGCCGGCCGGCTGGTTCAGCACCAGCTTCCCGTCCACCCGCTCCTCGACCAGCAGCAGCCGCCCGTCGCGGGCGACCACGCTGGCCACGGTCACGTGCGGGTGCCAGTCCGGGCCTGCGGCCATGGTCAGAACTCGTCCGCGTCCGGGTCGTCGGCCAGCTCCATCTCCATGCTGTCGGCGACGACGGCCGCGGCGGAGACCGCCTCGTCCAGGGCGGCGGCCGGGGCGTTGGCGTCGATCTTCACCACCAGCATGGCGTGGCGGCCCTGCTTGACCCAGGAACCCAGCTTCAGGTCGGCCGAGGCCTCCAGCAGGCGGTTGGCGACCAGCGCGGGGAAGGCGTCGCCGCCGGCCATGTACGCCGGCGACCAGATCTCGCGCACACGGTGGCTGCCGAAGGTCTCCACCGGCGAGCGCACGAACACCAGCTGGGTGCGGCCGTCGTCCAGCTCCAGGATCAGCCGGTAGTCGCCGTCGTCGTCCACCTGGTACTTGTAGCCGGCCTCCTTCAGCTTGCGGCCCACGCTCGGATCGGGCAGGGCCTCCGCGGCGGCGGTGGCGGCGGAAGCGAGCAGGAGGCCGCCGAGCAGCGCGGCGGAGGCGGCACGGGAAAAGCGCATGGAAGGCTCCTGTGGAACGGCAGCCGATCATTGTCCGGCAGCTCCCACCCGGCCGTCCATCCGTATAATTTGCACATGGCCCAGAACCCCCGTCACGAGCACGAACACGGCACCCTGGTCGAACCCGGCAAGCCGGAACTGGCCCCGCCGCCGATGTACCAGGTCGTCCTGCTCAACGACGACTACACCCCCATGGATTTCGTGGTGGCGGTGCTGCAGCAGTTCTTCGGCATGGACCTGGAAAAGGCCACCCAGATCATGCTGCACGTCCACACGCGCGGCCGCGGCGTGTGCGGGGTCTACACCCGGGAGGTCGCCGAGACCAAGGTCGCCCAGGTCAACGAGTTCTCGCGGATGAACCAGCATCCGCTGCTGTGCACCATGGAGCGCGCCTGACCCGCGGCGGGCCGCCACCTGCTGCCGGCTGAACGCTGCGGACCACCGGCGTTGTGGAAATCTTGACGGTCGGCCGCATATTGTGGGGGCGACCCCGTCGGAGCCCGCCATGTTCAGCAAAGACCTCGAACAGACCATCGGCCAGTGCTACAAGCGAGCCCGCGAGGCCCGTCATGAGTTCATGACGGTCGAGCACCTGCTGCTGGCCCTGCTCGACAACCCCTCGGCCCAGGCCGTGCTGCGCGCCTGCGGCGCCGACCTGGAGCGCCTCCGCGGCGAGCTGGAGCAGGCCATTGAGGCGTCCGTCTCGCGCCTGGCCGACGACGACGCCCGCGACACCCAGCCGACCCTGGGCTTCCAGCGGGTGTTGCAGCGCGCGGTCTACCACGTGCAGTCCTCCGGCAAGAAGGAGGTCACCGGCGCCAACGTGCTGGTGGCGATCTTCGGCGAAAAGGACTCCCACGCCGTCTATTTCCTGAACCAGCAGGACGTCACCCGGCTGGACGTGGTCAACTACCTGTCCCACGGCATCGCCAAGTACGGCGACGAGCACGGCCCGGCCGCGCCCGGCGAGGGCGAGGGCAAGGCCGAGGGCGGTGAAGGCGAAGGCGAGGGCAAGGGCGACGCCCTGTCCGAGTACGCGACGAACCTGAACGAGTTGGCCCGGCAGGGCAAGATCGACCCGCTGGTCGGCCGCGCCGACGAGATCGAGCGCACGATCCAGGTCCTGTGCCGCCGGCGCAAGAACAACCCGCTGTACGTGGGCGAGGCCGGCGTGGGCAAGACCGCCATCGCCGAGGGCCTGGCCAAGCGCATCGTCGACGGCGAGGTGCCGGAGGTGCTGGCCGACGCGGTCATCTACTCCCTGGACCTGGGCGCGCTGGTGGCCGGGACCAAGTACCGCGGCGACTTCGAGAAGCGCCTGAAGGGCGTGCTGGCGGCGATCCGCAAGATCCCCGGCGCGATCCTGTTCATCGACGAGATCCACACCATCATCGGTGCCGGCTCGGCCTCGGGCGGCACCATGGACGCGTCCAACCTGATCAAGCCGGCCCTGGCCTCGGGCGAGCTGCGCTGCATCGGCTCGACCACGTTCCAGGAGTACCGCGGCATCTTCGAGAAGGACCGCGCCCTGGCCCGCCGCTTCCAGAAGATCGACATCGTCGAGCCCACGGTGGGCGAGACCTACCAGATCCTGCAGGGCCTCAAGCCCAAGTACGAGGCCCACCACGGCGTCACCTACGCCGACGAGGCGTTGCAGGCGGCGGTGGAGCTGTCGGTCAAGCACATCGGCGACCGCCTGCTGCCGGACAAGGCCATCGACGTGATCGACGAGGCCGGCGCCCGCCAGCGCCTGCTGCCGGAAGGCCAGCGCAAGACCCTCATCGACATCGAGGAGATCGAGACCATCGTGGCCAAGATGGCGCGGATCCCGGCCAAGCAGGTCAGCGCCACCGACCGCGACGTGCTCCAGCACCTGGAGCGCAACCTGAAGATGGTGATCTTCGGCCAGGACGAGGCCATCGAGACCCTGGCCTCGGCGATCAAGCTGGCCCGCAGCGGGTTGGCCAACCCGGACAAGCCGATCGGCAGCTTCCTGTTCGCCGGCCCCACCGGCGTGGGCAAGACCGAGGTCACCAAGCAGCTGGCCCTGCAGCTGGGCATCGAGCTGGTGCGCTTCGACATGTCCGAGTACATGGAGCCGCACTCGGTGTCGCGCCTGATCGGCGCGCCCCCGGGTTACGTCGGCTTCGACCAGGGCGGCCTGCTGACCG